>Ga0265594_1003441_pt1 | contig 10500 bp, 10 predicted proteins | sample saktaG_11_FD_190147 | JGI IMG/M metagenome (GOLD analysis project Ga0265594, IMG submission 190147) | Saline water microbial communities from Sakinaw Lake, British Columbia, Canada - sak_2011_5_24_80m | ecosystem: Environmental > Aquatic > Non-marine Saline and Alkaline > Saline ... | reverse complement strand
ATCCGAATCAGAAAAAACAGCGAAGTTCTGAAAAAAGTGCTCTCCAGCGACTCTCTCCCTGACGATCGATGAACATAGCCTTTCCGGCTTTACTCATATTTTTACTCATTCTACCCGGTATCCTCTTCCGATATGCTTATCGCAAGGGCTTTTGGAGAAGTCCGGTCCGCCTGCATTCCGTTTCCGAAGAATTCACGCAGGGCGTCTTCCTGGCGCTGATTATTCATTTCATCGCGCTGCTGGTTATCAAAACTCTGTTTAAGGTCGAAATCCGTTTCGACAGCCTGCTGCTCTTGTTGACCGGCTGGCCGGGTCTTTCCGATCAATATATCATTGATTACATCGACTCCGCAGTCACCGTGCCCTATGCAGTCCTGGGTTATGCCATCGCCATAAACGCGATCTCATATCTTTTAGGATTCGGGCTGCATTGGTTCGTACGGCGCTGCCGGCTGGATTTGCGTTATGATCGGCTGCGTTTCGATAATGAATGGCACTACCTGTTCTCCGGCGAGGCCGTCGTCTTCACGATTCCCCGGAAAGACCGCAAATTCACGATCATCCGGGAACTGCTCCACGAGTACCGTGACGCCGTCACCGTCATTACCTGCATCGTTAATCTGCACGATGCTTCTTACTTTTATCTGGGTGTGCTCTGGGATTACTATTTCGACAGGAGCGGTCAACTGGATAAAATACTGCTATCAACGGCGCAAATGCGAAAAATTGATTCGCTACCCGATAATGGGGAAGATGCGGAAGAAACATTTCAGAATGTGCGCGGCGACAACCTGATCCTCAAGTACGAAAACATTATCAATCTAAGCGTTGAATACATCCTGCTCAGCGAGTAGAACCGCCGTAGCCTGAAGTAAACCCAATTCTATTTTCCCTTCGAGTATATCTATATCTTCTTCAAACTCAGCACCCTTACAAGCGCTTTTCGGTAATATTAAACCGAGTATCCCAACATTGCACGGAAAGAATATCAGTCCGTAATCGATCCCCGGTTAAATATTTACGATAATAGATTATATTTACGAATATCGTTCTATTTTTACCAATTCGTAATATTTCTATTGACTTTATTTTTACGATCCCGTATAATATATACGAATAATGTCCAGATGGTGATTATTCGTATAGTAGATAGAGAAGAGAAACGAAGATGAAGAAAGTGCCAAAAAAAAAGACTCAGATTATTGAAGCAGCGGATAAACTTTTCAAGCAGTACGGTTTTAAGAAGGTTACAGTGGAAGAGATCTGCCAGGCTGCCGGCTCAAGCAAGATGACCTTCTATAAATATTTCGCCAACAAGAATGAACTGATCAAGCACCTCTGGCAAATTATGATCGATGACAGCTGGGCGAAACTGGATGCTCTGAACGATATAACCGTGCCATTTGCCGAAAAAGTCAATCTGATCCTGAAATTGAAAGAGGAAGCCACGACACAGATGGGTGCCGAGTACATCCGCGATTACCTGAGTATGGTTCCCGAATTGATGGATTTCTACAACCGGGTATTCAGTGAAGTCATGATCCGCTTCATGGAAATCATCCGGAACGCCCAGGAGAAGGGAGAGGTCCGCAAGAGTATCCGCCCGGAATTCTTCTTCGCGGTTGTGAATATGATGATGGAACTGGCCAAGAACGAGCAACTGGCCGCGGTATATGCAAATTATACCGATTTCGCCCTGGAGATCAATAATTTTCTCTATTATGGTCTTATGCCGGTCCCCGAAAAGGAGCAAAAATGATCTTTTTCCGGCTCTCTGTACTCTGTATCGGGCTGGTTTTTCTATCCGTTCGATCGAATGCCATCGAGAAGGACTTCCGCGGTCAACTATCGCTACAGGGAATGGGAATGAATTTATCGAATAGCTGGGACGGCAATGCCGGATTGCAGTACATTCCGCAATTGACACTTACTCAGACAAGGCCAAATTCACATTTGTTTGACATTGAAATGTCGCTGCATGGATTCTTACAAACCGGTGAAAAAATCTCGAAGGACAATTTTACTTTATACCGCCTGAATGCCCGTTACGCGACTACTCAGTCTGAGATTCAGTTGGGACTGCAAAAGATCAATTTCGGGCCGGCGCAACTACTGCGCTCACTGATGTGGTTCGATCGCCTGAATCCAACAGATCCGCTCCGGGTTACCGAGGGCGTCTGGGGACTTCGCTATCGCTATAATTTTCTGAACAACGCCAATGTCTGGCTATGGGGATTGCATGGCAACGAAGATCCCAAAGGTTACGAATTGTACGGCAGCGTCAAAGACAAACCCGAATTCGGCGGAAGGTTTCAGACACCAGTACCGATGGGCGAAATGGCCCTGACGCTACACACGAGAACAGTGAATAATATGCTGCAAGATTTTCGGGAGATCCGTTATGCCCTGGACGGTCGCTGGGATGTATTGGTCGGCGCGTGGTTTGAAGCGGTTGTGCAGCACCAGGAGATCGGCAGTCCTTTCAATTACACTAAAATGCTGACCCTGGGACTCGACTATACTATCGGGATTGGGAATGGTCTGTATGTACTCGCAGAACATATGGTCAACCGATTTTCAAACGAGCTGGTCGGATTCGAACAGGACACCCAATTTTCGGCGCTTATGTTGAGTTACCCGCTGGGAATGTTCGATAGTTTTTCGCTGATGGCGTTTTATTCCTGGAAAACGCATGATGCGCTGCAGTATGTCAGTTGGCAGCGCAGTTATGATAAGATAGTTATAAACCTGGCACTGTTCCATTACCCCGACACAGGAATTTCTATGATAAATTCGGCCGGCGGCGGATTCGGCGCCCAGCTGATGCTTATTTACAATCATTAGAATTAATATGAGGGATTCGAGATGAAAAACGGTCAATTAATTACGATTACCAATTTGGTCAAGGATTATCCGGTGGGTCGAGGTCATTTTCGGGCACTAAATGACATCAACCTGACAATCGGCGAAGGTGAATTCACCGGCCTTGTCGGTCCCAGTGGATCGGGCAAGACGACCTTGCTGAATATTATCGGTTCGCTGGATACGCCCACCAATGGGGAAGCCCATGTGCTGGGTCTATCGGTTGGTTCACTCTCTGCCCGTCAGTCAGCCAATCTGCGGAACCATTCCCTCGGATTCATTTTCCAGACTTACAATCTGCTGCCGGTGTACAATGTTTTTGAAAATGTAGAGCTGCCGTTGCTATTATTGAAAATGAGCAAGGATGAGCGGCGCAAACTGGTGGACCAGGCACTGGATTGGGTTGGCTTGCAGGACAAACGTAAATCCCGACCAGCGCAGTTGTCCGGCGGCGAATGCCAGCGCGTCTCGATTGCCCGCGCTATGGTGAAGTCCCCCAAAATTGTCCTGGCAGATGAACCAACGGCGAATCTCGATGCCAAGAATTCCCACAATATCCTGCAAACGATGGAAAAACTGAACCAGGAACTGAAAACCACGTTTATCTTTGCCACTCACGATGAGAAAGTCATTCAGTACCTGCGTCGCAAGATCAGCCTGGACGATGGCAAAGTGGTGAACGACGAACAGATCAAAAAGCAATAACCGGGAGGGTGTCATGTTAGCTATAAAATTAGCTTTTCGAAATTTAATGGGCGCCCGGTTACGGACATGGCTTAATGTGTTCGTCCTGTCGTTGGCATTTGTGGTGATCATCTGGTTCAAGGGAGTCATCAACGGCTGGGACCAGCAGGCCCGGCGGGACACAATAGCCTGGCAAATCGGCGGCGGTCAGTACTGGCAGGAAAATTATGATCCCTATGATCCCTTTAGCATTGATGAGAGTCATGGAGTAATTCCTGATGCTGCGTTGGCGGCTATTGACCAGGGAAAAATGACGCCGATTCTGATCAGTCAGGCAACCATGTATCCCGAAGGACGAATTCAGAGTATTTCCTTGAGAGGAGTCAGTCCGGGTCAAAATATTATGGAATTACCGACCAGCTATCTGGCCAATGATAATGACGGAATTCCAGCTATAATTGGCGAACGGACAGCCCGTAACAATAAGCTGGCTGTCGGTGATTATGTGACCATCCGCTGGCGCGATGTGAATGGCACCTTTGACGCCGATGAAGTCAAAATCGTGCATATATTCAAGACCGATGTACCGGTGATGGATCTGGGTATTGTCTGGGTTCCGCTGGAAAAACACCGGGAAATGGCGCGTATGCCCGGTGAGGCGACCATTTTGACAACATCTCAAGAAGCCGGTTTCACAGGAGATATTCAAGGCTGGCATTTCAAAGATCATTATTTCCTGCTGTCCGAAATCCGGGAAATGATTGAAATGAAATCCGTTGGCGGTTCGGTCTATTTCGTTGTACTGATGTCTCTTGCAATGCTGGCGATCTTTGACACGCAAGTCTTATCGATATTCCGCCGTCAGAAGGAGATCGGCACCCATATCGCTCTGGGAATGACCCAGGGCCAGGTTGTTACATTGTTTACGGTCGAAGGCGCCATGCATTCGGTCCTGGCAGCGATTCTAGCAACCATTTACGGTGCACCGTTGCTTTGGCTTCAGGCGGTTGTAGGCTGGTCCATGCCGGCGGGTACCGATGATTTCGGGCTGACCATTGCCGAAACCATTTATCCCAGTTATTCAGTAGCACTCGTTCTGGGCACAACGGCCATTGTATTGATCACAACAACAATTGTGAGTTATTTGCCGGCGCGCCGCATTTCAAAAATGAATCCGACGGATGCCATAAGGGGGAAAATCCAATGATCAAGTTTATTATTAATGGTCTTCTGCGGGACCATCATCGTAGCCTGTTTCCCATTATCATGGTGACGATCGGTGTTTTAATTACGGTTTTCTTTCAGGCGTTTATGGGTGGATTTCTGACCGATATGGTGGATTCAACGGCGCGGTTTTCTTCGGGGCATGTAAAAATCATGAGCCGGGCTTATGCGGATAATTCCGATCAGGTGCCCAACGACCTGGCCCTGACCGGTGTTGATGAGATCATCAAAGAGCTAAGACAGGAATACCCGGATATGACCTGGGTGAAACGGATTCAGTATGGCGGTTTGCTGGATATTCCTGACGAGAACGGTGAAACAAAATCACAGGGTATGGTTGTTGGTTTGGGCGTGGATTTATTAAGTCCCGGCAGTACTGAAATCAATACTCTAAATATCTCTAAATCAGTTGTGTCAGGGCGAATGCCCGAACAACCGGGCGAAATTCTGATCAGTGATGAATTGGCCGGGAAACTGGGGATATCGTTAGGAGATGATGCCACTCTGCTTAGTTCCAGCATGTATGGCAGTATGGCGATATATAATTTCACTGTGGTCGGAACGATCCGTTTTGGAATCCAAATGATGGACCGTGGCGCCATGATCGCTGATATCGGCGATGTTCAATTGGCCCTGAATATGGAAGATGCCGCCGGTGAGATTCTGGGATATTTACCTGATGGGATTTATAATGACGAGAAATGCCAGGAAATTGTAGATAGGTTTAACTTAAAATACACCGACAGCAATGATGAATTTACACCTGTCATGGGCACTCTGAAAGAGATAAGCAATCTCAGCGATTACCTGGATTTGGCCAACAACATGGCTGGCATGATCGCTTTTATTTTTGTGATTATCATGTCTATTGTGCTGTGGAATGCCGGACTTTTAGGCGGTTTGCGCCGCTATGGTGAAGTGGGTGTACGGCTGGCTATTGGTGAACAGAAAAGACATATCTATTTGTCCCTGATCTATGAATCGGTTTTTATTGGTATAGTGGGTACTGTGATTGGGACGTCGCTGGGGCTGATGGGCGCCTATTTTTTGCAGGTATATGGACTTGATCTCAGCGGGGCCATGAGAAATGTCAACATGATGATTCCCCTTGTTTTCAGGGCAAAAATAACCCCCGTGTCTTTTTATATTGGAGTTTTTCCCGGCTTAATTTCCACAACCCTGGGAACCGCCCTGGCGGGAGTCGGAATATACAGGCGCCAGACAGCCTCATTATTTAAGGAGTTGGAAACATGAGAAGCGCACTTCTTTTTATAGTCTTATCAGGATTGCTGACCACCGTTAATGCCCAAACCCCTACCGGCGAAGAAGTCCTGCAACGAATCGACCGGAACCAGGTGTTCGAGCAGGCCATCAGCACGTCCACGATGATTGTTCATAGCCGCACCGGAGATCGTACGATTCAGTCTAAAGCCTGGTCCATGGGCGATGAAAAAGCCTTTGTGGAGTACCTGGCACCCGCCCGTGAAAAAGGTAAAAAAATGCTCAAACTTGAGAAGAGTCTCTGGATTTACACGCCGGAGCCAAGCGACCGGATCATAACCATTTCAGGTCATCTTCTGAAGCAATCGGTAATGGGCTCCGATATGTCGTATGAAGACATGATGGAAAGTGACGAGCTGCGCGCTAATTATGATGCGAAAGTACTGGGTAAGGAGACTTACAACGACCGCGATTGCTGGGTGCTGGAATTGACAGCGAATAACAGTGATGTCGCCTACCATTCCCGGAAAATCTGGGTCGATGCGGAGCGCTGGCTGCCTTTGAAAGAGGAACGTTTTACCAAGAGCGGGCGCCTGCTCAAGAAAACCGAAATTCACGAGGTTTTCCACCAAGATGGGCGCTGGATTCCCAAACGCATGACCTTCAAGGATATGCTTTCGCGCGGTGAAGGGACGGAATATATCATCAATTCTATCGATTTCAATGTCAATATTCCCGAATACCAATTTACGAAGGCGGCCCTGCGGAAATAGCCGCGCTCAATGAAATCGAAAAGGTCTTCCGTTGTATGCCCATGGCAGAGCGGAAGACCTTTTTAATGCTACCCAATGTTGGGTATCCGTGCTTTTGTCTATTTCCGTTCGTTCGGACAGCCACACTCTTTGGCAAGCTTTGCCTGGAGCGTTGGTTTACTTCTCGTCCTGCTTCGTTTTGAACTGTTCGGATTTTCCGAACAGTTGCTTCTTTTTGCAGCTCATCACTTTCGTAAATATTCGATAAATGCTCGCTGATAGTCGATTTTACCACTCCAAACAACTCGCTCATGGCCTTTTGGGTAAGCCAAACCGTTTCATCCTGTAAAATTACTTCAACTTTGACAGTTCCGGCAGGGGTTGTATAAAGAATGATTTCGGAATTATTCATTGTTACTGTCTTTCACTATTTCTATTTCTTCTTTACTTAAACCGTACAGTTGGTAAACCATCTGGTCAATCGCTTTTACTTAACTTCGATTACCTGGGTTTACACACTTTATCTGGCAGTATCCCTTTGAACAAACACTTAAACCCCAATGTTTTATGACCGCATGTTAGCTGCTGGTGTCATTTATAGCAATTCGTGAAAAATGGTACAATGCTATGCTGTTTTACCATTTTCAGAATGTCAATAACCACCCCTGTTTTGTTGAATTTCTTTCATGAACTCTACTATTAGACATCGGACATTATTTTTGCATTTCGCTATATTAATTTATTATTTATCATTTATTTAGCTATTTCAAATCTATCGTTTCAATCCGCACCACCGTATCCATGAAGCACAAATTTATTTTGTTTTTGTGCGATGGCTAAAATGCCTTTAGCAAAGTGGGCTGAAAAGGTGGAAACTCTTTTGCATGCCTTTGGGTTGAGTGTCGGCTCTCGTGGGCTTGTGCAAATGTGCTTACGACTGTGGAGTGGCTTTTAATGGTGCAATTGGTGCAATTATGGTGCAATTCACAATTCATAAAAAGAACCTGCTCCTCCGGACGGCTGCTCAAGAAGACCGAAATCCACGAAGTCTTTCAGCGGGATGGGCGCTGGATTCCCAGGCGTATGACCTTCAAGGATATGCTCTCACGCGGTGAAGGGACGGACTATATCATCGATTCCATCGATTTCAATGTCAATATTCCCGAGTACCAGTTTACGAAGGCGGCCCTGCGGAAATAGACGCAATCAGTGAAATATAAAAGGTCTTCCGTTGTATGCCCCTGGCATGACTGAAGATCTTTTTGTATATATGCTAGTGGCTGAACTATTTTTGGGCTTGCGCTACTTGTTAATATGCAGTATTGTTAAAAATCAAACATATTTTAAAAAATTCGTTCTTTTAACTGTGCATAGGTGATTTAAGCACTTTCATAGAATCTTCAAAATAAATTCCATTTGAAAAAATCAAAATTTCGTCACCAATCCTATTTGATGCAGATTGTGAAAGTTTATATACAATTTTATTTTGCTTTGCATAAAGGTTCAGAATAAAATCATGATTGTCATAAGAAACCATCCATTTATTCTTCATTTTATGTACATATTTAGAAAGTTTTTCGTGGTCCACTTTTGAATAAAAGTTCATATATAGATCAGCTCCTTTTTGGTAATAAGGAGGATCCAGGTAAATGAATACGTCTTCTCTTTTCTTATTTAACTTTCCTAGAAATGATAGCCCATCAAGATTTGATATTGAAATACGGTCTTTGATTCTAGTTATTTTTTGAATTCGGTTAATTAAGTCTTGTTTGTTGAACCTTGCGTCAATTTTGAATTTTCCATTCTGTTGTTGACCACCAATTACACCACCTTTTATTACTCCTGAAATGTTCGTCCTGTTGAGAAAGAAAGTAGATTTCGCTAATTCAAAATAGTCTAACTTATGTACACGCGCCTGTATTTCTTTGTATTTTTTCCAATTAGTTATGGAAACTTCCACATCCGTAATCCAATCACAAAACTCGTCAGGCCGGTTGATAATACTGATCCAAAAAGCATAGATGGATTTGTCAAGGTCATTGATATAAATATGGTCAACATATCCTTCAAATAGTAACCTGAGTGCCAATCCAGCACCACCAGCGTAAGGCTCAGCATAACTGGCGCCTATAAGCTGGTTTTCATAAAAGATATTCGATACAAAAGAAAAAATACAGTTCTTGCCGCCTGGGTATCTTAATGGTGAATAGTGCATTCCAGTTTTATTCCTCCTTTCCATGTGTAATTGTTAGTATATATCCAATAATAATTGACATGGCTATTGTTTGCACCATATTACTAGATGATTTATAGTTATGTGCACCCGTGTGCAATAACTGAACGATGCTGTCTTCGCGTACATTCTGAATTGAAAGTGTAGTCTTTATATCTTGGTCTAATGATTTCTTTGCATTAGAAAAATTTTCTTTTAAATATTTATCCAGTTTCTTGTTGTTATTCTCCATTGCTGCTGTTTCACATAGTAAGCGTAAAGACATTCTAATTAGGCTAGGAAACGTTTGTGATAATACATTCTTTTTTTCGATATAGAATTGATATAAATCCACGATGTCCCTATAAAGATCACTTACAGATCCCATTCGTAAAAATAGTTTTCCTCCGAAAAGTACATCATCCCTTTTTGTTGTCCTTTTTGAGTGTCGTTGTTTATTATTCTCTTCCTTAGAACTGCTAAATCTAATTTTAGATAGATGAAATTTTTTAGATTTATTTTGATCAATTAACTGTTGAGAAAAAGGCTCCAATAACTCGATAACTTTTCCTCTATTTTTTCGAGTGGTGATCTCTTTTTTCTCAATTTTCTGTATAATATCGAATAAAATTGAATAGGCTTCCAGGTCACTATGTACACTGTTTAACCTTCCTTTTTGAATAGAGAATCCCATAGAATTCAAAATATCATCTTTAAATATTTCATCTTTTACAAAACGTTGGTTCAAGTATGGATTTGTGCGTACGATTCCAGTGTCTTCATCTAATATCAGAAACGAACTTTTTCTTTCTCCCATGAATTTATGGAGAAAGATATCCCGTTCAAGAGGTTGCCAGGAGCCTGTATCACTATGCTTCCTATATACATTGTTTAGTGCAATTTTTTTTATGCAAACGTTACAAGGTATTTCTTCAGGAAAATCTGGAATTTGTATTTTTGTTCCCTTTGGAATATCGACCAAACCATACTTTATTTTCCCAAGAATGATCCTCCTGTTTCCGTCATATACAACGGGTTTATTATCATGATAGACTACTGTTGGAAGTTCACTGAAATCATAATAGTCTCCCATTTCTTTTGCTAACTTGGGTAGAGTCCACTTTGATAATTTATCATTTAATGCTCTATCAACAATATCCTGATCATTGGCGTTTTTATCAATCATATCACGCGGATTTTCAGTCCACAACACCAAATCTTTTATGTGTATATATTTTACTTCTTGATCCATATTAAAAGATCTTTCTTCTTTTACGAGTTGATGAATATCAGGCTCTTCGGGTCCTGTTTTTAATTTTCCTTATTGAAAAAAGTAATCTTCTAAAAGCGCAAACGTCTCCTAATCTAGTAAAAGTTTAGGCCTTTATCCTTCGTTCCTATACCACCAAAATGATGGGGTAATCATAATTATTTATCCGTTTATCCTTACTTTCCATATCCATCATAATAAATAGGATCAACCTTTCACCAATCGTCAAACACTTTTCATGCTTCGCGCCATTTTGCTTAAATGTATTCATCCGC
>Ga0265594_1003440_pt1 | contig 10503 bp, 12 predicted proteins | sample saktaG_11_FD_190147 | JGI IMG/M metagenome (GOLD analysis project Ga0265594, IMG submission 190147) | Saline water microbial communities from Sakinaw Lake, British Columbia, Canada - sak_2011_5_24_80m | ecosystem: Environmental > Aquatic > Non-marine Saline and Alkaline > Saline ... | reverse complement strand
TATGCTGGTTTATTATTATGGGCAACCATCAAACATTATTCCAAAGAAAAATTACAACTAAAAACTTTTGCCAAAATTATTCTGGCTTCGGTTGTTATGGGAATAGTTTTGTTATTATTAATCAACTTAAATGTTTTTATTTTGGTAATTCTAGGAATGTTAATTTATGGAGCAACTATAATCTTGACCAAAGGAATTTCTAGAGAAACAATAAAAGAGATAATTGCTACAAAGAAAGTATAAAATCGTAACTTATGACTTATTGCTTATTGCTTATTGCTTATTGCCTACTATTCGCCTTCATCGCATGGAATAGATTTAATTATGCTTTAGTTTTATTTTTCTTTCTCCTTCCGACTTACCTAATTAGATTTAATATCGGCCCACTACCAACCACACTATTGGAAATGATGTTTGGTATTATTTTTTTAATTTGGATTATTAAACAAAAATCAGTTATCAGATATCAGATAACAAAAATAATAAAAGAAAATAAGCTACTGTTTGCCGGAATTATACTCTTTATCGCTACTGCCACTATTTCCATTTTTACATCATCAAATTTAAAATCAGCCCTTGGTGAATGGAAAGCATTTTATATAGAACCAATAATCATGCTCTGTATATTAGTTACAAGTTACAAGTTACAAGTTACAAAAAAATTAAAAAATGATATAATTTTTGCCCTAATTCTCTCGGGCTTAGCAACCTCCCTCTTAGCAATCTACCAACACTTCACCGGCTGGCTAGTCCCCTATGACTTTTGGCAAAACAACGATACCTTTCGCGTCACCGCTTGGTATGGTTTCCCCAATGGCGTTGGACTATTTTTAGCACCAATCTGGCCACTTGCACTGTATTTAATAAATCAAAAAATTTCAAATTTTAAATTTCAAATTTCAAATTGGATTATAATTATTCCATGTATCTTGTATCTTGTTTTGTCTCCACTCGCAATCTTCTACGCCAAATCAACCGGTGCATTAATCGGTCTTACTGCTGGGATTGGAATCCTACTACTTACTTACAAAAAAACCCGATGGCCAACAATTCTACTCGCAATTGTCTGCTTTTTCAGCCTTTTAAGCTTTTCTAGCCTTTCAGGCTTAAAAGATGAAATCTTTTTCCAAGATCGCTCTGGCCAAATTCGCTTATCAATGTGGTCAGATACTGTTAATTTTTTAAAAGATAATCCAATTACCGGCGCTGGTCTAGCTTCTTATCCAGAAAAAATAGTTCCTTATCATACAACTGTAAATGGTGAAGGTATAGAAATATTCCACCACCCTCACAATATCTTTTTAACCATGTGGGTGAATCTAGGGCTGTTTGGTTTAATCGGGTTTATCTTAATTATTATTTGGTCTATCAAACAAAGTTTATCATTTATCATTTATCATTTATCGCCAAGCAATAAAACAATAAAACAATATAACAATATAACAATATATCTACTAAGCTCACTAACAATAATACTCGTCATGGGTCTGGTTGATTCACCATATATAAAAAATGACCTTGCAATATTCTTCTGGCTTTTGCCAGCCTTACTTATCTCAAACACACAATCACAATCTGTGTAATCATTTTTAAACCTGCCTGCCGGCAGGCAGGTCAGTGAAATCAATGCTATATGAATTGGAAAACCCCAAAATTTAAAAGACTTGCCACGGCTTTAGTCTCCATAAAAACAGAAAATGAAATGCAAAACTTTTTACGTGATTTGTGTACACTGGAAGAACTAGCTGAATTATCCAATCGTTGGCAAGCCGCAGAAATGTTAAACAAAGGTGTGTCTTACCGAGAGGTGGCCAATAAAACAGGCATGAGTACCACGACTGTCACCCGCATTGCCCATTGGATAAAACATGGTGAGGGTGGGTATGAGAAAGTTTTGAAGAAATAAAAAATATGTAGAGACGCGATTTATCGCGTCTCTTTTTTTACACCATCCAACTTATCCACAGCCACTCTTGACAATGTTTTAATGTAGTAATACAATAATACTATATGAAACTTACTATTTTACAAAATATAGTTCATCACAAAAAAGACCTCGAGTAACAGCTCCGAGTAGCTTTACTTTGAGGTCATAATCGCCACATGGGCGATTTTTTATTTATATAATGAAATCTCTACTGTGGTGCCCATCGTATAATGGTCAATATGCGAGACTGTGAATCTTGGGATACGGGTTCAATTCCCGTTGGGCGCCCCAGTGGAGATTTCAAACAATAATTTAACTTATATATGAAAAATAACAATATTATAGAACCAAAAATACTTAAGGGTACCAGGGATTTCTTACCAGAGGAGATGGCACAGCGTAATTTTGTGCAACAAAAAATTGTTTCCGTGTTTGAGCGTTTTGGGTATGATAGTATCGATACACCGGCCATAGAATATGCCGAAACTTTACTGGGAAAATATGGGGATGAAGGTTCAAAACAATTGTATAGATTTAAAGATAATGGCGGACGTGATGTGGCCTTGCGTTTTGATCAAACAGTACCATTTGCTCGTGTTGTGGCGACAAATTATTCTAATTTACCCATGCCATTTAAACGTTATCAAATTTCTAAGGTCTGGCGGGCAGATAAACCAGCAAAAGGACGCTACCGTGAATTTACTCAGTGCGATATTGATGTTATTGGCACCAAAAATTTAGTTTCTGAGACTGAAATTGCTAAGGCAGTTTATTCCGTATTTAAAAATCTTGGTTTCAATAAATTCATTATTAAAATAAATAGTCGCCGGCTTATTAATAGTATCCTGGATAATTTAGGTGTGGAACAAACAAAACAAGTCTCTGTCATGCGTATTTTGGATAAATTAAATAAAATCGGTAAAGAAGGTGTGACAAAAGAGATGGAGGAAATTTGTGATAAAAAGATTGTTTCAAATATTTTAGACACCATGCTCTTAAACGGTTCTAATCAAAACAAATTGGATAAACTTAAAAAATATGATATTCAAGAAGTAAATGATTTTTTGTATCTTTGTTCACAAGCCCAGTTGCCTGAAACTTTTTTAGAATTTGATCCCAGTCTTGCTCGAGGTTTAGATTATTATACGGGCATTATTTACGAGGTTTATATACAAGATACGGAAATTGGGGCCGTTTGTGCTGGTGGCAGATATGACAATTTATGTAGTCTATTTAGTAAAGAAGAATTTAGCGGTGTTGGGGTGGCCTTTGGATTTGATCGTATTGTTTTAGCGATGGAAACTCTCAAACTTTTGAATAATGTCGGGCTTACTTCTGAGGTATTAGTAACTTACTTTGATAAAGAAAGTTTGGCAAGCTCTCTAAAAATTTGGGACGAATTACAGACCGCAGGAATTAATACTGAAATATATTTTGAACCAGCTAAACTACAAAAACAATTTGCTTATGCTAATAAAAAACAAATTAAGTTTGTGGTAATTTGTGGTCCAGACGAAATTAAACAAAATATGATTACTATAAAAAATATGAAGACGGGTAAACAAAAAACCATTCCCCAATCACAACTATCTAATTATTTTAATGGTTACACAAATCTATGACCTCCAACAAAAACATACGTATTGCAATACAAAAACAAGGACGTTTACAAGATCCCAGCTTAGACTTTATTAATTCGCTTGGATTTGAATTTAATCGTGCACAATTAGGAGAATTAATAATTACTTGTACAAACGCACCAATTGAAATTCTATTTGTCCGTAATAGCGATATTCCTGAATACATAAAAGCAGGAGTTGCTGACTTTGGTATTGTTGGTCAAAACGTCATCTATGAAAGAAAAGAAAATTATAAAATTATAAAACGTTTGGGATTTGGAAGGTGTAAATTGGTTATTGCTTCTCCAAAAAAATCATCCATTCGCACGGTTGGCGACTTGCAAGATGAACGCATCGCCACCTCATATGTAAATAGTCTGCAACAATTTTTAAGAAAGAATAATATTAATGCTTCCCTTATAAACATTAATGGATCTGTGGAAATTGCCCCGGTATTAGGTTTATCAGATGCAGTCTGTGATATTACTCAGACTGGAAATACTCTGAAAGCATACAAATTACAACCAATTGCAACCATTTTGAAATCAGAAGCAGTACTAATTGAAAGTCCATTTGCCAATAAAAATAAGAATATTATTTTAGATAAAATTCAATATGAAAATAATCAAACTTGCTAAATTCAAACTAGATAAAAATTACACGAAAATAATGAAACGTAGTGGCGAACAATACAGTGGTCTTTTTGACACAGTAAAAAATATTTTTAATGAAGTCTGTCAAAGAGGAGATATCGCGGTAAAAGAATACACCAAACAATTTGATAGTGTTGATTTAAAGAATTTTAAAGTAAGTAAACAAGAAATACAAGAGGCATACACTAAGGTAGATGCAAATTATGTAAAAGCATTGGAGCAGTCAATTAATAATATTACCTTGGTTTGTAAACAACAGATCAGAGATATAAAAAATACTGTAATTGAAACGCAACCAGGTGTACGAGTTTGGCAAAAATGGAATCCTATAGAAAAAGTCGGACTTTATGTGCCTGGCGGTCGAGCGCTCTATCCATCATCTGTGCTGATGAATGCTATTCCAGCTAAAGTGGCTGGCTGTAAACAAATTTCCCTTACCACTCCTCCGCAAAAGAATGGGAACATCGCTCCGGAAATTTTAGTAGCCGCCGATAGGTTGGGCATAAATAAAATATTTAAAATTGGTGGGGCTCAAGCCATTGCTTCACTAGTTTACGGGACAGAAACGGTACCGAAGGTCTATAAAATTGTCGGTCCGGGGAATGCATATGTTGCGACGGCTAAATTATATGGCTTAATGAGTGGCGAAATATCCATAGATTCTCCAGCTGGCCCTTCAGAAGTATTTATTATTGCTGATGAAACTGCCGATCCAAAATTTATCGCCGCTGACTTAATGGCTGATGCTGAACATGGCCCTGATGGTGCTTCTGTCCTCATAAGCACTTCTAAAAAATTGATTGAAAAAGTAGTAGAGGAAATAGAAAATAAGGCTAAACAATTCAAAACACAAAATAATATTACAAACTCAATAGAAAATTATGGATTGTTTGCAATAGCAAAATCCACTGACGAAGCAATAGCTTTTGCCAATGAATATGCTCCTGAGCATATTCAGATAATGACTAAAAATGCTTTAATTGTCGCGGATAAAATCTATAATGCCGGTTCAGTCTTTGTAGGTAATTATACTTGTAAATCGGCTGGCGATTATGCCAGTGGAGCCAATCATGTTTTACCGACTGGCGGTTCTGCGAAGACATTTTCTGGCCTTTCTGTTTTTGACTTTATGAAACGAATTGAATACCAACAATGTTCTAAACAAGGGCTAGATCGTCTGAGAAATACTATAAATACTTTTGCAGACGTAGAAGGATTACCAGCACACAAATATTCTTGTGGGGTGAGATTCAATAATAATAAAACATATGAAAAATTTAGTTAATAAAAATATTAAAATAATGAAACCATACAATCCACCCATTGAGGGTAGGCGTTCTTATTGTGGTCATTTGCTAGATTTTAATGAACGAACAGTGCCTTATGGGAATATGATAAGGGATGCTCTGGTTGGTTTTTCTAATCAGAATCAATTTCAATTTTATCCAGAATATGGAGAAATAGAAAAAATGGTGGCAAATTATGTCAATGTAAAAAAGAAAGAAATTATTGTTACTAACGGTTCAGACCAAGGGATTGATTTAATATTTCGAAGCTTTACCAACGCAGGTGATGAGGTAATAATCCCGAGTCCCAGCTTCGCTATGTTCTACCAGTGTGCCCAAATGTGTAACAACAAGGTAATTACCCCCACTTATGACAGTGGTGACGGTTCATTTCCTTTGGGTGAGATATTGGATATCATCAGTCAAAAAACTAAGCTGATTATTATTTGTAATCCAAATAATCCAACTGGCAACTTGGTCGATCTTAATTCAATTGAACAAATATTAATTAAAGCTAAAGAAAGCACTGTTTTGATAGATGAAGCTTATTTTGAATATTCTAGATTAACAGCTACCAAATTAATCAAAAAATATCCAAACTTGATTATAACCAGAACATTCTCTAAGGCCTTTGGATTGGCTGCTCTTAGAATTGGTTATATCATTGCAAACAGCAAAACTATTGAAGAATTAAAAAAAGTCAGGGGTCCTTATGATATAAACATGGCAGGAGTAATTGCGGTTCAAGCCGTACTTAGTGATCTTTCGCCACTCAATTCTTATCTTGATGAAGTAATGAATATATCAAAACCAACAATAGAAAAATTTTTTGATGATTACGGAATTTTCTATTATACAAGCAATTCTAATTTTATATTGTTTAAACCGCAAAATGCCGACATAGTTTTTAAATCTTTGAAAAAACAAGGTTTTTTGCTTCGCCCGAGAAAAGGATTTGGTTTTGATAATACATTGCGTTTGACTTTCGGAACAATTAGACAAACAGAAGAATTTATAGCTACCTATAAAAATATATGTCTAAAAAATTAATAAAATATGCCTTTTTAGATAGAGATGGCACACTTATCTATGAACCTACTCCAAAAGAAACAAAACTAGGTGATATACCGTATCAGATTGATAGTCTAAAAAAATTAAAAATATTACCCGGGGTTGTCAAAGGGCTAAAAAAATTATTATTAGCAGGTTTCAATCTTATAATGATTTCCAACCAAGATGGGCTTGGTACAAGTTTATTTCCTCAAATTAAGTTTGATATTGTTCAAAATAAATTTTTAAATTTACTTAAGCAGGAAGGAATATATTTTGAAGATATATTTATTTGTCCCCACTTACCAGAAGATAATTGCAATTGTCGTAAGCCAAAAATTGGTTTACTAGATAAATTTATCAAAAAAAATGATATTGATTGGAAAAAAAGTATAATCATCGGCAACAGCCAAGCTGATAAGGGTCTAGCTAAAAACCTTAATTTAAAATTCATTAAAATAGAAACTAACCAAACATTCAAATTAGATATATGAAAAAAAGAATCGCCACAATTGAACGTAACACAGATGAAACTCAAATAAAAATTGAGGTCAACCTCGATGGTACTGGAAAATACGAGATAAACACTGGCATTGGTTTTTTTAACCATATGCTGGAATTATTTTCCAAACATTCTCTGATTGATCTTAAAATCAATGCCAAAGGTGATTTAAATGTGGATGAACACCACACTATTGAAGATGTGGGGATTTCTCTTGGGGGGGCAATTAAAAAAGCTTTAGGAAATAAAAAAGGTATTAAAAGATTTGGTTTTGTTTTACCAATGGACGAAAGCCTCGTTCAGGTAGCCATGGATTTGGGTGGGCGTAGTTACTTAGTGTTAAAATATAAACCAACTCGTGAGTACGTTGGAGAATTCCCAACCGAATTACTAGAAGATTTCTTTCAAGGTTTTGTCCAAAGCTTGGGTTGTAATCTACACATAGAAGTTAAGTACGGTCGCAACGAACATCATAAAATAGAAGCTACATTTAAAGCGTTTGCCAAAACGATAAAAATGGCAGTGGAAAATGACCCACGGATGCAAAATATGCTTCCAACTACTAAAGGTAAATTATAATATGATTGCAATAATAAAATACAATGCTGGCAATGTAGCCTCTGTAGCTAATGCACTTAAAAGGTTTGGTTTTGAGTACATAATAACCAATGACCCGGAGAAAATTTTGTCAGCCGACAAAGTAATTTTTCCGGGTCAAGGCCGAGCCAAACCCGCAATGAAAAGTCTTAAAAAGAATGGGCTTGATGATGTAATTAAAAAAATAAGTAAACCATTTTTGGGTATTTGTCTGGGTATGCAGTTACTTTTCCCTTTTTCACAGGAAGATGATACAAATTGTCTTGGTATATTAGAAGGAGAAGTTAAATTATTTCCTGGCGATGAGCGAATACCACAGATTGGCTGGAATAACATTATGCCAGTAAAAACATCAAAGTTATTTACTGGTACGAAAAATGATATGTATGTGTATTTTGTCAATTCATATTATGTAGAGTCTGAGAAAGAAAATTTACTTGCAACATATCAGTATGGTAAAACGGAAGCAGCCGCGATAGTTAAAAAAGATAATTTCTATGGTACTCAATTCCATCCAGAAAAATCCGGGGAAGTAGGACTTAAGATATTGAAAGATTTTTTAAAGTTGTAATATGCAATTTAGACCATGTATAGACATTCATAATGGAAAAGTGAAACAAATTGTTGGATCAACTTTGACAAGCCGACTTGCCGTACAAGAAAATTTTGTTGCTCAAAAAGATGCTTCTTATTTCGCTAAAATATATAAGCAAGATGGTTTACGTGGAGGCCACATTATTATGCTTGACCAAACAGAAGAAACTAAACAACAAACATTGTCGGCTATTAAAACCTTTGGTAAAGGTTTGCAGGTAGGTGGTGGAATTACGCCTAAAAATGCATTAGATTTTATCAATGCTGGAGCAAGCCAAGTGATTATTACTTCATATGTTTTTTACAAAGGGAGTATAAATACTAGACGATTAGCCAAGATATCTAACATCGTAGGAAAAGATAAATTAGTTTTGGACTTAAGTTGTAAAAAGAAAGAAGGTAATTATTATGTTGTTACAAATAAATGGCAGACCTTTACTAATTTTAAAATTAATCAAGATAGTTTTGATTTGCTTGGTAAATATTGTACTGAATTTTTAGTGCATGGTGTGGATAAGGAAGGTAAACGTGGCGGTGTAGATGAAGAGTTGCTTGAGATGTTGGGAAAATTTAATACAGAACCAATTACATATGCTGGTGGTATTAAAAATTTAAAAGATGTAGAAAAAATCAAAAAATTAGGGAAAGGAAAGATCAATTTTACGATTGGTTCTGCCTTAAATTTATTTGGTGGAAGCATAAAATATAAAGATGTAATAAAAAAATATGTTAACTAAACGAATTATTGCTTGCATGGATATTGCAGGTGGACGAGTAAAAAAGGGAGTTGGTTTTAAAGATTTACAAGATGCAGGAGATCCAGTTGAACTAGCCAAAAAATACAGTAAAGAAGGTGTTGATGAACTCGTATTTTTAGATGTTTTAGCAACAGTAGAAAATAGAGGTGCTTTATTAAAACTTGTAAGCCAGGTAGCTAAAGAAATAAATATCCCGTTTGTAGTTGGTGGCGGTGTAAAAACAATTCAAGATATCAAATACCTCTTAAATGCTGGTGCAGACAAAGTTTCTATTGGTTCGACGGCAATTAATAATCCAAATTTAGTCAACCAAGCAGTCCAAGAGTTTGGCTCACAATGTATTGTTATTTCAGTTGATACAAAACGTGAGGGCAACTCATGGAAGATGTATATAAGGGGCGGTAGAGAAAAAATTGAAGTGGACGCAATTGAATTTTGTAAAGATATGGAAAAACGTGGAGCTGGAGAATTACTAGTCAATTCACTTGATAAAGATGGGGCAAAGACTGGTTATGATATTGAACTGCTTAATGCAATAGAAAAAATAACCAATTTACCTATTATTGCTTCCAGCGGTGCGGGCAAGAGAGAGGACTTTTTAGAAGTTTTTGAGAAGACTGATGTTAATGCAGCTTTGGCAGCTAGTCTGTTTCACTACGGTGAAATAAAAGTTGAAGATCTAAAACAATATTTAAATGAAAATAACATAAAAATTCGTATATGAACAAAGATATATTTAAAAAAATTAATTGGGATAAAATGTCCGGTCTTGTGCCAACATTAATCCAAGACGTAAATACTAATAATGTATTAATGTTAGGGTTTGTAAACAAAGAGTCGCTTGAAAAAACAGTAGATACAGGAAAAGTATGGTTTTTTAGCAGAACAAAAAATCGACTTTGGCTTAAAGGAGAAGAAAGCAAAAATTATTTAAATGTTAAAGAAATTCTACTTGATTGCGACTTGGATTCTTTGCTTATAAAAGTAGAACCGGCTGGCCCAACATGTCACACCGGGAATTATTCATGTTTTAATGAGAAACCAAATAATAATCTAGAATTCTTATCTAAATTATATTCATTAATTGTATCAAGAAAAAAAGAGCTTCCGCAAAATTCTTATACTGCCAGTCTCTTTAAAGACGGTCTTGATAAGATAGTCCAAAAAGTTGGCGAAGAAGCAACTGAAGTGGTGATTGCTGGAAAAAATGAATCCAAACAAAGATTGGTTGAAGAATCATCTGACTTGTTGTATCACCTAATGGTTTTGTTGATAGAAAAAAATATATCTCTTAATGAAATAATTTTAGAGTTGAAAAACAGAAAATAATTGTAACAAAAACATCAGTTGTAAGTAAAATCTTTGACATACACTAAATTCTAATTACTAATTACTCAATTACTTTGAATTACGAAACCGTTTTTAGTGTGTCATTGCGAGACCTGATTCGCATCAGGGCGAAGCAATCCCAACCATTATTGCGGTGATGATTGGGATTGCTTCGTCAGCCGATGCGA
>Ga0265594_1003437_pt1 | contig 10514 bp, 10 predicted proteins | sample saktaG_11_FD_190147 | JGI IMG/M metagenome (GOLD analysis project Ga0265594, IMG submission 190147) | Saline water microbial communities from Sakinaw Lake, British Columbia, Canada - sak_2011_5_24_80m | ecosystem: Environmental > Aquatic > Non-marine Saline and Alkaline > Saline ... | reverse complement strand
ATTCGATTCCCGGTCTGGTGGATGCAATAAAGACTGGAGTGTGTCAATGATAGGAATCTCAAAACTATACTGCGGAGGGGTTGAGCCCTCCGATGTGCTTCGTTATGGGGCGGAATCGGGGAGACTTCCCTCGCATCTTCTCCAGTTTTCAAGCGATAAGCGTCCGGTTGTGGTCTGGAATGTCACAAGAAGGTGCAACCTCAAGTGTGTTCACTGTTATTCAAGTTCTCAAAACATAAAATACAGTGGTGAGCTGACCACAAAAGAGGGAAAGGTCCTGATATCCGATCTTGCCGCCTTTGGATGTCCCGTGATCCTTTTCTCCGGGGGGGAACCGCTGATAAGGGAAGATCTGCCGGAACTTGTGCAGTTCGCCGTGAACAACGGGATAAGGGCGGTTATTTCAACAAACGGCACGCTTATCACCGAGGAGAAAGCCAGGATATTCGCCGGTATCGGCCTTTCATATATGGGTGTAAGTCTGGATGGAACAGGAGAGATTCACGACAGATTCAGGGGCGTGAAAGGGGCCTTTGACGCCGCTGTCCGGGGAATCAGGAACTGTCAGGACGCGGGAATAAAGGTAGGTGTCCGCTTTACGATAACCGGGGAAAACAGCGCTGAGATCCCCGCCATCTTTGATTTCATTGAGAAGAACAATATCCCCCGGGCGTGCTTCTATCATCTGGTCTATTCCGGGCGCGGCTCCACGCTGGCCGATAATGATCTGTCGCACGCCCAGACAAGGGAGGTTGTGGCTCTGATCATGGACAGGACGCGTGATCTCTTCGACAGGGGGATGCCAAAAGAGATACTTACAGTAGACAACCATGCCGACGGGCCGTATGTCTATCTGAGGCTGCTCAGGGAGGACCCGAAAAGGGCCGCCGATGTTCTGGCGCTCCTCAGGATGAATGAGGGAAACAATTCAGGACGAGGGATAGGCTGTGTGAGCTGGGATGGCGAGGTGTACGCGGATCAGTTCTGGAGGGATATCTCCTTTGGAAATGTAAGAAAACGCCCTTTCAGCGATATATGGCTGGACACATCCAACGAATTGATGGCAAGATTGAAGGACAAAAAATCTTACGTAACGGGGCGATGCGCGAACTGCCGCTGGCTTGACGTATGCGGGGGCAATTTCCGCGCGAGAGCCGAGGCGGTGACGGGTGATATATGGGGACCCGACCCGGCCTGCTACCTGACAGATGAAGAGATAAGAGGTGATATATGAGTTTTCCTGATTACCGTCCAAGAAGACTGAGAAAAAACGAGAACTTTCGAAGGATGATACGGGAGACCGACCTGTCGGTTGATGACCTTGTCTGTCCCCTGTTTGTGACACACGGGAGTGGAGTAAAGAATCCTATTTCTTCCATGCCGGGAAATTTCCAGATGTCGATTGATAATCTTGTGGAGGAAGTGAAGAAAATAAAAGGTATGGGAATACCAGCGATCATGCTTTTCGGTATACCCGAGGCAAAGGATGAAGAGGGTTCCGGCGCCTGGGCCGAGAATGGGATTATCCAGCAGGCGGTAAGAGAGATCAAGGATGAAGTCGCGGATATCCTTGTAATTACGGATGTATGTCTTTGCGAATACACGAGCCACGGCCACTGCGGGGTACTCGATGGCAGCGAGGTGGACAATGACGCCACTCTTGAACTGTTAGCGCGAACGGCGCTGTCACACGTGCTTGCGGGAGCCGATATGGTCGCGCCATCGGCCATGATGGATGGACAGGTCTGCGCTATCCGTGAAGTACTTGATGGTGAGGGCTATCAGGATATACCCATTATGGCATATTCGGCCAAGTACGCGTCATGCTTTTACGGCCCTTTCCGGGACGCCGCTCAGGGTGCGCCGCAGTTTGGTGACAGAAGGTCATATCAGATGGATCCACCCAACGGCCGCGAGGCGATCAGGGAGGTTGCTCTTGATATTGAAGAGGGGGCCGACATAATCATGGTGAAACCGGCGCTTCCCTATCTTGATATTATACGAAGGGTGAGAGATGAGTTTGATCTGCCCATAGCGGCTTATAATGTCAGTGGCGAGTTTGCCATGATAAAAGCGGCGGACAAGCTGGGGTGGCTCGATGGCAAAAAGGCTATGATGGAATCCCTCGTGTCGATAAAGAGGGCCGGGGCGGACATTATAATCACATATTTCGCACAGGAAGCGGCCGAACTGTTGAGGTGAAAGTTTCGAGTTCAAAGTTTGATGCACTCGTGAAAAGTTGAAATATACACAATTTTGTCATTCCCGTGAAAACGGGAATGACAGCCTTTTTACGAGTGCATCGGGTTTGATGGAGTTATCAGTAATGGTTTCCAAACAATCTTTAATCCTGCCCCATACGCTTCGCATGGTTGCGTGGGAGGTTACCCGGGGATGTAATCTTTCATGCGTGCACTGCCGCGCGTCATCGAAATACGGCCCGTACGAAGGGGAGTTTGACACCGGGCAGTGTCTGCGACTTCTTGATGATATCGCCGCTTTCAGCTCCCCTGTAATTATCCTTACCGGTGGAGAGCCCTATTTCCGCGAAGATATCTATGAAATTGCCTCTTATGGAGATAAAAAAGGCCTACGCATGGTCCTCGCGACAAATGGCACCCTTGTTACAGATGAAATTGCACGCAAAACTCTGGATGCCGGGATAAAAAGGGTCAGCATAAGTATAGACGGCCATGACGCAAAAAGTCATGACGATTTTCGCGGGGTGCCGGGCGCCTTTGACGGCGCGATGGCGGGTATTGACGCCTTCAAAAGGGCGGGGATGGAGTTTCAGATCAACACCACAATAACCAGGTTCAACCAGGGCCGTATCGAAGACATTTTTAATCTGGCTATAAAACTGGGTGCGGCCGCCCACCACATCTTCCTGCTGGTTCCGACCGGTCGAGGCAGGGAACTGGCCGACCAGGAAATCTCGCCGGAGGATTATGAGAATACACTGAACTGGTTTTATGAGCAGAGTCTTACCTGCCCGATTCAACTCAAGGCCACCTGCGCCCCGCAGTATTACCGGATCTCTCATCAGAGGGGAAAAGAAAACAATAAAAAGCAGAAGGAAATGAAAAACCCGCTGCATTCCATGACAAGGGGATGCATGGGAGGAAGTTCATTCTGTTTTATCTCAAATACCGGACAGGTGCAGCCCTGTGGATTTCTTGAGATTGACTGTGGGCAGCTCAAAGAAAAGAAATTTGAAGATATCTGGAATAACTCCGGAATCTTCAATGAGCTCAGGGATCTGGGAAAATACAAAGGGAAATGCGGCCGCTGCGAATTCATAAAGGTGTGCGGGGGATGCCGCGCCCGCGCGTATGAGATTACAGGAGACTATCTGGCTGAAGAACCATTCTGCGTTTATGATCCTATATAAATCAACAGAATCATTTATGAGCCAGGCAAAAAATGACAGCTTCGCCGGCATGTTATTTATCATTTCGAAAGAATGTGAGAAATCTCAACCTTCTCGTCGTTTCACTCCACATCAGGCAACTACATATAAAACATGCCTTCCATTACTATCTTCTCTAACACTGCCCTCTTTTAGCAATTCCAGGATATGCACATACGTCTCGTTAATGGCAAGAAATTTGTCGAACTGCGAGAGGTTCCCCCCCCAAATATCGAGAGAGATCTGAAACGTGGTCTTTCGTCCTTTCCTGATGGCATCAAGTATAAGGCCCTTTCTCTCCCTGTGATGTTCCTTCATCTCAGCTACTCTCCCACTTAGATTCGGGAAAGGCGCGCCGTGGGAGGGATAGACCATCTCGACCGGGAGATCCTTCACCCTGTCCAGGGAGGAGAGAAAAGCGTTTAAGGGCTGGAATTCGGGATCGAAGAGATCTGGACTGAGGTTCGGGGTGATATCGGGCAAAACATGATCGCCTGAAAGCAGAATATTTTCATTCCCGAAGTAAAAACAGTTGTGGCCGTTTGCGTGTCCCGGCGTAGGAATAGCTTTGAAGGTTCTTCCGCATGTCTCATAAGTCTTACACGGTTTCAGGACTTCGTCCACCTCGAAGGGAATGGTCGCATCTTTAAAACGGTCGAACATCTTCGCGATGAAATCGAGTGTCTTTTCGGGAAGACCATGCCGGCAGAGGAAATCTCTCATTCTTTTTACTATGAGGTCTCCATTTTTCATCCTCTCAATATGCCTTTTCCCCTCTTCAGACATATGGATAATGGCATCGGAGCTTTCCTTTATCAGACCGGCCACGCCGCAGTGGTCGGCGTGAGAGTGGGTCAGGAATATCTGTCCGATGTTTTCGATCGAAAGCCCCACAGACGCGAGGGACGCTTCGAGTTCCGGCAGGGTGCCGCGAATATTGAGCCCGGTATCGAAAAGGGTGGCCTCTTTATCATGAACGATAAGAAAAACGTTGACATGTCCGAGGCGGAAAGGCATCGGCAGCGCAATCATATAAAAGCTGTCGGCAATTTCCTTGATATGATGGATAGGGGGATCAACTGTTGACATTTTATGCCTTACTACCTGAATGTTGATTCGACCCAGATGCCGACATAGTATGTTACAGCTATGACAACCAGCGCGATAAAGATGTGCTCTGAGATCACTTTCCAGGGTTTTGTTTTTTGCTCTTTAGCCATGTGAAAGCTGAAGATTCCCAATAGAAACAGTCCCCAGGCGACACTCACAACAATTGCTGTCTCGAGAGAAAACAACAGGACAGGAACAACGAATGTCATTGCAAAGACAAATTTGAACAAAAAAGTGGAGATAGTAGATTCCCATATCTCCTTTGTGGTGTGCTTATTCTCAGATTCTTCAGAAATGTGAATACCCAGCGCGTCTGAAAACGCGTCCGCTATCGCTATCGTGATTATGCCGCCGAGAACTACAAGCCGTGAGTGTGTGCCCGAGTACAGGCCAACCATCAATCCTAGGGTCGTTATTATCGCGGAGGTTAGACCAAAGCTGAGCCCCACTTTCAATGAATGTCTCATGGTGATTTGACGCCTTCCGTTGTATTAAACTGTTCCTGTAACAATCCCTGAATTGCCTGAAGGATGAAGGTGCATACACCGTATTTCCTTTCTCCGTCAAGGCAAAAAACAGGGTTGCTTAAGGCGCGCGGCATAGGAAGATTGTCTTTTTGTTGAAAGGCTTGCCATTTTTTGTTTTATGTTTATTTTAATGACGACACTGGAACGAAAATATTTGTATTGACTTTTTGAGAAAGAAACAGGATAGGGCACCGGAATTTTCGAAGCTCGAAAATCAAGGAGAAGAGGGATGCTAATAATAGAAGACCTGCAGGTTAAGATCGGCAATAAAAAGGTTCTCAAGCATGTGAATCTGGAGATCCAGCCCGGGGAGACACATATCCTGTTCGGTCCTAACGGATCGGGGAAGACATCTCTCCTGATGACGATAATGGGCTATCCGCAGTACAAAGTTACCGGCGGAAGGATCCTGTTCAATGGTGAAGATATTACGCATATGACGATTGATGAGAGGGCGCGTCTCGGCATAGGGATGTCCTATCAGCGTCCGCCCAGCATACAGGGTTTGAAAACGCGGCGGATGGTCCAGGTGTGTGGGAATGGACATATCGATGTTGATACGCTGGCAGAGAGAATGAATTTTACAGAGTTCCTCGAGCGCGACATCAACGTGGGTTTCTCGGGCGGCGAAATCAAACGCTCAGAACTTCTGCAGTTAATGGCCCAGGATGCCGATCTGTCGCTTTTTGATGAACCTGAATCAGGAGTTGACCTTGAAAACATCTCTCTTATAGGGAATGCGATAAACAGTTTGCTGCAACGGGTTAATGGAACGCAGCATGATAAAACTGCAAAACGGATTGCCAGAGAACGGTCAAAAATGGGCCTGATTATAACACACACGGGACTTATCCTTGATTATGTAACGGCTGATAAGGGACTGGTTCTTTATAATGGTGTGGTGGCAGGCAGAGGCAACCCGGTGGAGATATTCAAGCAGATAAAGAAGGTGGGATACATGGAGTGTGCACGATGCGCAGCTTAGACGATCTAGCCTACAAGGCAAAAGACAAAGTGGCGGCAATCGGGCCTGACATTGATCTGGACAGCTATTCTCTTGAGTCTCCCGCGCATGCCGATGTGAAAAATCTGAATACTATGCCCGAAGAGGATATAGAAAGAATGACCCTTGCCGGTCTGGATGCAAGTGAAAATGGCCGCGCCGGTACGTATGTCCAGAGGGATGCCACATCTGTTCACTCCGGTTCAAATGTGGATGGTCTGGAGATAATACCTATCAAGAAGGCGCTCAAAGAAATAGACTGGATAAGGGATTACTACTGGAAACTGGCCTCTGTGGACACGGACAAATATACGGCGCGTGTCCGGCTCGATCTGCAGGACGGCTATGTTATACGAGCACTTCCCGGCAAGAAGGTAACACTTCCGGCGCAGGCATGTCTCTACCTTGAAAAAGAGGGTTTCAGTCAGAATGTGCATAATATCATTATAGCCGAGGAAGGGTCGGAGCTGCACATAATATCCGGTTGCGCGAGCGCTTCTCACGTAACACGGGGCCTGCATGCGGGGGTCTCGGAATTCTATGTAAAGAAGGACGCCAAGCTGAGCTTTACCATGATTCATCACTGGGCAGAGGATGTAGTGGTGAGGCCCAGGTCTGTGGGGATAGTTGAAAAGGGCGGTCTTTTCCTCAACAATTACATCTCCATGAAACCGGTAAAGTCTGTCCAGACGTACCCGACAATATATCTTGTGGGAAGAGGGGCGGTGGCCCGTTCATACAGTTTGCTTGTCGGCAGTCCAGGCTCAGAACTGGATGTGGGCGGGCGGATCTATCTCCAGGCAAAGGATACGCGCGCGGAAATTATCTCGCGAGCCATTACCAATGGGGGCAATATTACGTCCCGCGGGGATATCATAGGTGAGGTATCGGGGGTAAAAGGGCACCTGGAATGTCATGGTCTTATCCTTAATGGTGGCATTATGCAGGCAATTCCCGAGTTAAAAGGCCTGGTTGACGGTGTGGAACTGTCGCATGAGGCCGCGGTCGGCAAGATCGCGCAGGATGAAATACTCTATCTGATGTCGCGTGGTCTGACTGAAGAAGAGGCAACCGCGACGATAGTGAGAGGATTTCTGAGCGTGGATATACCCGGTCTTCCGGCGCCGCTCAAGGCGGAGATAGATCGTGCGGTGGAACTCAGCCAGAAAGATGTCATGTAGTAAGGCCTTTATCACAACTCATAGGCCTTACGCTTACTTGGAATTTACCCGTAAGGGTTTTATAACATAAATTGAGTCTGGCTCCGTGTCATCTATTTTATCTCTCATGAAAGCACGAAGTCACGAAAACACGAAAAACATGATTTGATCTCGTGCCTTCTTTTATCAACCGTGAACCGATAACTGTAAACTGCGAACGGATACAAATCATATGCCCGGTTTGCAGCCCACCTCTTGAACTTGGTCCGCTGGCAGTGCCCGGCGGTTAAATATAAACGCGGTGATCAGACCGGCGATAATATGCCAGGTTCCCCACCATGCAACAAGGATAGCCATCCCACCCAGCCCTTCAAAAAAATTGAAAACCAGAACCAGTCCGAGGGCGGAATTCTGAATCCCGACTTCGATACAGACAGCCCGCGAATCTCTTTCATCAAGTCTGAAGAGCCGGGCGGACCAGTACCCCAGGTTGAGGGCCAGGGCGTTATGGATAAAGACGAAAATGACAACCAGCCCGATGACCTTGAGGAAAATACTCCAGTTTGCCGCCAGGGCTCCGCAGACGATGGCAATGAAAAAGACAAGAGTAAAGATTTTGAACGGACGTCTGACCCTGTCTGCGAGTGTGGGGAAAATACGTGATAGTGTGAGACCAATGGCCAGGGGAATCCCCAGGATCATGAAGATAGTGATGAACACATCCATGGGACTGAGGCTCACCCTTCGCAAGATTTCGTCAGTGGGAGGGTAAAGGCTGCCCCACAAGGCCAGGTTGAGCGGGGTCATCACAATGGCCGCGGCTGTGGAAACGGCGGTCATGCTGATAGACAGGGCACAATTCCCTTTGGCCAGGTAGGTAATAATGTTTGACAGGTTGCCCCCCGGACACGCGGCCACCAGAATCATACCCAGCGCTATGGAGGGTTGAGGCCGTATAATGAGGACGAGCAAAAAGGTGAAAGCCGGGAGCAGGATAAACTGGGCGCCCAGCCCGATGGCAGGAGCTTTCGGCGATACAATGATCCGCTTGAAGTCCTCCAGTTTCAGGTCCAGAGCGACTCCTAACATCATGAGCCCGATCGCCACATTAATCACCAAGAGACCCTGAGGGTTAAAGTTAAGCCTGATCTGATCTACGATCGCTGCATCCATACATTCCCCTCCTTCCGAGGGTCGCTGATTATTTCCTTTTGATAAGATATTACATCCTTACTGGCTGAGTATAAGCAGGATAAACTTTGTGTGTCAATGGAATAATGACCACAATATTAATACAATATGGTTATGTACCCCCTGGCAGGACATTTTCCCATTACAGAAGCAGTGACTGAAAAAAGCGTTGACAAGCGCGCATATAATGAATAGCATTCATTAGGTGAAAGACATTCGAGGTCTTTACATAAGGCTTCTCGTGGCAAAGCATGGAAGGGGGATGGTTGTGTATAAAGATCTGGAAAAGAAGACGGCGGTTGTCACAGGATCGGGGAAGAGAACCGGAATCGGTTACGCGATCGCGGAGAAGCTGGCTTCTTGCGGCGCGAATGTCGTTATTGCCGATCTCGGGAAAACTTCCGCCGGGGACAAGATAAAGACGGGCACATGGGAGGAGATGGAGGAGATAGCGGGAAAACTTGCCAACGATTTCGGTGTGAAGACCCTGGCTGTCAATCTCGATGTTACAGACAAGACAGTAATTGATCGGATGATTGACAGTATAAGGAGACAATTTGAGCGGGTTGACATTCTCTGTAATAATGCGGGAGCTTCCTTCGGTGTGCCTGACGCGGTGCATACCTACAATGAAGCTGCGTGGATGAGGACGATAGATGTGAATCTCCACGGTGTATTCAGGGTTTCAAGGGCGATTATCCCCATGATGACTGGAGAGGGGAGAAGCATAATAAACACGGCATCGAGAGCGGGTAAAAAACCGCCTCTGTTCAACGGCGCCTATGCGGTAGCCAAGGCGGGCGTTATTATGCTCACAAAGGTAATGGCAGGAGAGCTTGCGGGGTCAGGCATCCGCGTGAACGCGATCTGTCCGGGCCAGATAATGACAGACCTGGAAAGGTGGCGCTTCGGTCTGGAGGCGGAGGTTTACGGGACCACCGTTGAGGAACGGGAGCAGGAGATGTGCAAAACAATTCCGCTGGGGCGTATCGGTACGCCGGGAGAAGTGGCGAATCTTGTGGCGTGGCTTGCGTCTGATGAATCGTCCTATATTACCGGACAGGCGATAAATGTAACCGGTGGCCAATTGATGGAATTATAAGAATGGAGGATTAAGCGTGGAAAAGATAACAGGTGGTCAGCTGGTGGCACAGTCCCTTATTGAAAGGGGAATCGAGTATATCTTCACGATAAGTGGCGGGCATATAACGCCTATTTACCAGTATCTTGAGGGTTCGTCTGTTAAATTGTTCGATACGCGCCATGAACAGGCGGCGGTATTTATGGCGGAGGCGTGGGGGAGGATGACGCGCAGTCCCGGCACGGCGATGGTCACGGCAGGTCCAGGGTTTACCAACGCGCTTTCAGGGATAGCAAACGCGCGTCTGGCAAATTCGCCACTGGTTCTTATCTCCGGTTGCGTAGGACTTGAGTCAACGGAGAAACTTGACCTGCAGGACATGTGTCAGGTCCCCGTTATAAGCCCGATGGTGAAGAAGGCCTTCGTCTGCTACAACCCGGAAAGAATACCGGAATTCATTGACCTTGCCTACCGCACAGCGGCAACCGGCAGGCCCGGGCCTGTTTACCTTGAATTGCCTGTTGACGTGTTGAATGCTCAGGCAGATCCCGGGAAGATCAAAAAGATACATACAGATGTCGATTCGCATCCCGCCGACTTGGATAAAGTGGGAGAATTAATCGAGATGATCGGAGAGGCGAAAGCCCCGATCGTGATCGCGGGAAGCGGCGCGTGGTATTCGGATGCCGGGGAGGAACTGGTTCGATTCATAGAAAATGCCGGCATTCCCGTGTTTACGTCGTCACTCGGAAGGGGGACAATTCCCGATACCCACCCCCTCTGCTTTGAATCATCACTGGCAATCAGACCGGGCGCGGCGCTGGCGGCAAATATGACAGCCGATCTGATCATATTCCTCGGTTCGAGAATGGGATTATTCTACATATTCGGGGATATCTTCAACAAAGAGGCCAGAATTGTCCAGGTTGATATCGAGCCGGAAGAGATAGGGAGAAACCGCTCTGTGGATCTTGCGATCATGAGTGATATCGGCGCCTTCCTGAAAGAGTGCAACCGGGTAATCGGTCAGCGT
>Ga0265594_1003434_pt1 | contig 10524 bp, 7 predicted proteins | sample saktaG_11_FD_190147 | JGI IMG/M metagenome (GOLD analysis project Ga0265594, IMG submission 190147) | Saline water microbial communities from Sakinaw Lake, British Columbia, Canada - sak_2011_5_24_80m | ecosystem: Environmental > Aquatic > Non-marine Saline and Alkaline > Saline ... | reverse complement strand
ACTGCGCGATCTTCTGAACAAATATGAATTTCCGGGTGACGATACGCCGATCATCATGGGCAGCGCCCTGGAAGCTCTGAACAACCCGGATGATCCCGAGAAGACCAAGTGCATCCATGAACTGATTAAGGCAGTCGATGACTTCATTCCTGAGCCGCTGCGCGACATTGACAAGCCGTTCCTGATGCCGGTCGAAGATGTTTTTTCGATTACGGGTCGCGGCACGGTTGGCACGGGAAGAATCGACCGCGGCGTGATCAAGGTTGGTGAGGAAGTCGAGATTATCGGTCTGGGCGGCCACAAGAAGACCGTAGTCACGGGCGTCGAGATGTTCCGCAAGATCCTGGACCGCGGACAGGCGGGCGACAACGTTGGTTTGTTGCTGCGCGGAATCGATAAAGAATGGCTGCAGCGCGGTATGGTTTGCGCGAAGCCGGGCAGTATTACACCGCACACGAAGTTCAACGGCCAGGTGTACGTACTGAAGAAGGAAGAGGGCGGACGTCATACGCCGTTCTTCAAGGGTTATCGTCCGCAGTTTTATTTTCGCACGACGGATGTGACCGGTGTAGTGACCTTGCCGGAAGGCGTGGACATGGTGATGCCGGGCGACAACATCGTGATGGAAATCGAACTGATTACGCCGATCGCCATGGAGAAAGAGCTGCGCTTCGCGATTCGTGAAGGCGGGAGAACGGTCGGCGCTGGCGTTGTAATCGAGATTTTAGAATAGTTAAAAGGTTCAAGAATGCGTGATATCATTACCCTTGAGTGTACGGTTTGCAAGCGTAGGAACTATACGACTACGAAGAACAAGCGACTTCATCCGAGTAGGGTAGAGTACAAGAAATATTGCCGTTGGTGTAAAAAACATACAAGCCACAAAGAAACTAGGTAGAATATTATGAAGGTGAGTAGCTCAATTGGTAGAGCACTGGTCTCCAAAACCAGGGGTTGCGGGTTCAATTCCTGCCTCACCTGCTATTTTCTTCTTTCCAGTTTTTAGCCATTATCCAAAGTAAGGACCAAAGTATGTTCAACAAGATACGTAAATTCATCGATGGCGTCGTGTTCGAAATGAAGAAGGTTTCCTGGCCGACCTGGCAGGAATTAAAGGGTTCTACCGTCGTTGTGCTTGTTTTATCGTTGATCCTGGCGATTTTTCTGTTTTTCGCCGATCTTATTTTGACCAAAATCGTAAACATAATTTTATAGTGTCATTATGGAATGGTATGTCCTAAAATCGTATTCCGGTAAGGAAAAGAAGATCAGGGAAACGATCCTGCTCGAGGCCGAACATCAGGGCCTCAAAGAGATGATTCCCGAAGTTCTGGTCCCTTCTGAGAATATCATGGAAATGCGCGAAGGAAAGAAGCGGGTACGCAACAAAGTTTTCTTCCCGGGCTATGTTCTGGTTCAGATGGAGCTCACCAGGGAGACTCAGTACCTGGTGGAGAATATCCCCGGGGTCATGAGCTTTGTCGGGCCGAAAGGGAAGCCGATTCCATTGCAGCCGGAGGAAGTTAAGCGTGTGATGGGTGAGGTGGAGCGCAAAGACGGTCGTGAAGTCATGGCGGTGCCCTTTAAATTGGGTGATCCGGTGAAAGTGATTGACGGGCCTTTTATCGACTTCCGCGGTGTCGTTCAGGAAGTGAATGAGGATAAGCGCAAGTTGAAGGTTATGGTCAGCATTTTCGGTCGTCCCACCCCCGTGGAACTGGATTTTTTACAGGTTGAATTGGAGAAATAGGTGTATTTATGGCAAAAAAGGTAGTTGCAACAATAAAACTTCATATTCCCGCTGGTAAAGCGAATCCCTCACCGCCGGTCGGACCTGCGCTGGGTCAGCATAGTGTGAATATTATGGAGTTCTGCAAAGCATTTAATGCTCGGACCCAGGATCAGCAAGGAATGATTACCCCGGTCGTGATCACCGTTTTCGCTGACCGATCGTTTAAGTTTATCACCAAAACACCCCCGGCAGCGGTTTTGCTGGTCAAGGCGGCTAAACTGGAGAAGGGTTCCGGTGAACCCAATAAGACCAAAGTCGGTTCGGTAACGACCGCTCAGGTTCGCGAGATCGCCGAGCTGAAGATGCCGGATTTGAACGCTCATACGGTCGAGCAGGCAATGGAAATGATTAAAGGAACAGCCCGGAGTATGGGCATTTTGGTTAAAGATTAGAGGGTGTAAATATATGAAAATCTCAAAACGGGTTGTGAATAACAATAAAAAGGTAGATCGCAAAAGGGACTATCCGTTACGAGAAGCTTTAACGCTCTTGAAGGATTTGGAAAGCGCCAAATTCGATGAAACCGTTGAAGCCCACATCAATCTCGGTGTCGATCCCCGTCATGCCGATCAGAATATTCGTACAACCGTTTCGTACCCGCACGGAACCGGCCGCACGGTTCGCGTTCTGGTTATGACCAAATCCAAGCTGGATGAGGCGCGCGAAGCGGGCGCCGATTACTACGGTCTGGAAGAGTATATCGAAAAAATCCAGGGCGGCTGGGCTGAGATGGATGTGGTCATCGCTACCCCGGATGTCATGGGTCAGGTGGGAAAACTGGGCCGCGTTCTGGGTCCCAAAGGCCTGATGCCGAATCCGAAAACCGGCACCGTGACGATGGATGTCGCCGCCGCCGTCAAAGAGATCAAGGCCGGGCGTGTGGAAATCCGCGTGGATAAAAACGGAATCATTCACTCTCCGGTGGGTAAAAAGTCATTCCCGATCGAGAACATCGAAGATAACCTGAAGACGATCATATCCACCCTGATGCGCATACGTCCGACGGCCGCCAAGGGCGTTTACCTGCAGAAAATCACGCTTTCCACGACAATGGGCCCGGGAATCCGGATCGATAAGAGCACGGTCCTGTAATCGTTAGGAAATTAGGAGACAAGATGCCAAATCAAAGGAATATCCAAACCGTTGCGCTGATGACGGACAAGTTCAATCAGGCTAAATCCGCGTTCTTTACCAATTATAAAGGTATGAGTGTTGCGCATGTCGACGCGCTGCGCAAAGAGCTGTTTGCAGCCGGTGTCGAGTACCGGGTAGCCAAGAAGACCCTATCCCGGATCGCCGCCAAAAACGCCGGATTCGAATCCATCGATGAAGTTCTGGACGGTCAAACCGGGATTGCGTTCGCTTTCGGTGATCCGCTGGCGCCGCCCAACGTGATCAATGAATTTATCAAGAAGAATAAACTCGAAAATCTATACATCACCGGTTGCATATTCGAGCGCCGTGTGTTTGGTCCCGATAAGGTCAATGTGATTGCCACACTACCCTCGCGGGAACAATTGATCGCCAAGTTTATGGGAACCCTGAATGCTCCGATGAGCAACCTGGTCGGTGTTTTAAACGGCGCCATGGGTAAACTTTCAGGGGTTCTGAAGTCGTTAAGTGAAGTCAAAAAATAATATCCATAATTCATGTTACAGAAGTAAGGAGGAATTTAAGAGATGGCAGAGATAACAAGAGCCGACGTTCTTGAATACCTAGAGAAAGCAACGATGCTTGAAATTTCGGAACTGGTCAGCGATATCGAAAAGAAGTTCGGCGTAACCGCCGCTGCGCCTGTGGCAGTAGCTGCTGTAGCCGGTGCCGCAGCAGAACAGGAAGAAGTAGAAGAACAGATCGAATTTGATGTGATCCTGAAAGAAGTCGGGACCCAGAAGATTAATGTGATCAAGGTTGTCCGCGCTGCTACCAGTCTCGGCCTGAAAGAAGCCAAAGATCTGGTTGACGGTGCTCCGAATCCGGTAAAAGAAGCAATATCGAAGGAAGAAGCGCAGGAACTGAAGAAGCAGTTGGAAGAAGCTGGAGCCACTGTAGAGATCAAATAGGCTGTCATATACAAAGAATCTGAATGACAGTTCTTTTTTTAAACATCCACAGTAATCCCCTTTTCATAAGGGGATTCTTAAAGTGAAAAGGAGGGATTCCTTTGAATTCCACTCTTTCAAAGATAATGGAAGAAAAATCCTTTGCGAAGGTCCCTGCTGTTCTGGAAATGCCCAACCTCTTGGACGTCCAGTTAAAATCCTATGATTGGTTCTTGCAGAAAGATGTCCCCCCGCAGAAACGCCAGCAAAAAGGGCTGGAGGCCGCGTTTAACAATATCTTCCCGGTGGAAGATTCACACGGCAACTACCTTCTGGAATACAAGTACTACACGATTGGAGAACCGCGCTACAGTATAAAGGAATGTATTGAGCGCGGCGTCAGCTATACGGTGCCCCTGAAGGTGCGGCTCGTCCTGCACATCCGCGAAGAAGGCGGGTCGAAAGGTGATTACACAGCCGGTATCGAACAGGATATCTTTTTCGGGAATGTTCCCTACATGACCGAGAAAGGTACCTTTATCATCAACGGCGCCGAGCGGGTGATTGTCAGCCAGCTGCAGCGTTCACCGGGTGTGTTTTTCGATGAAGGTGTTCATACGAACGGTATGAAGATCTATTCCGCCAGGGTAATCCCCTTCCGGGGTTCCTGGGTGGATTTTGTGGTCGATACGCACGATGTACTGAGTGCGATCATCGATCGCCGCCGGAAATTCCCGGCCACGATCCTGCTGCGCGCGTTCGGTTATCCCATGAACGAGGATATTCTGAACCTGTTCGGAATCGGCAAGCGGGTCAAACTCGGGTCCACCGCCAAAGAGGCGATCGGCAAAGTCCTGGCCGAAAACCTGGTCAATCCCGAAACCGGTGAAGTGATCCTGGAGATCCGGGAGCCGGTTGTTTTCGACCGCGACTATCTCAAGACCTGTAAGGAAAACGGGATCGAATCGGTTCTGGTTTTTACGACGGAAGACGATTTCGAGAAGTCGATCTTTATCAATACCTTTCGCAAGGATTCGGTCACATTCGACGAAGAATCCGCGCTCTATTTCCTGTATCGCAGTCTGCGTACCGGAGAGCCGCCGAACTTCGATACGGCCAAAAAGTTTGTCGAGCGGCTGTTTTTCAGTCCCAAAAAATATGATCTGGGACAGGTCGGCCGATACCGCATCAATAAGAAATTCAATCTGAAGATTCCCGTGGAAAACACAGTTTTAACGCGGGAAGACATCGTTCAGATTATCGCTCACCTGATTGAGATGAAAAAGGGCAATCTGGGCCCGGATGATATCGATCATTTAGGCAATCGCCGCGTTCGTACGATGGGCGAGCAGTTGACCAATCAGTTCAACCTGGCTTTCACCCGCATGTCGCGTACGATTAAAGAGCGGATGAACCTGCGTGAGTCGGAAAACCTGACGCCGCAGGATCTGATCAATTCCCGGATTATCACTTCGGTGATCAATTCCTTTTTCGGTACCAGCCAATTGTCGCAATTCATGGACCAGACCAATCCACTGGCGGAGATTACGCATAAACGCCGTGTCTCGGCTTTGGGACCGGGTGGTCTGACCCGCGAGCGCGCAGGCTTTGAAGTCCGTGATGTACACTATACTCATTACGGAAGATTGTGCCCGATCGAAACGCCGGAAGGCCCGAACATCGGTCTGATCTCATCGTTGGCTACCTATGCCTTCGTCAACGAACTCGGATTTATCGAGACTCCCTATCGCAAAGTGGAAAAATTGGATGGCAAGCCGATGGTAACCGACCAGGTGGAATATCTTTCCGCCGACGATGAAGACCGCGAACTGATCGCCCAGGCCAACGCGCCGTTGAACGAAAAGGGCAATTTCACACGTCAACAGGTACGCGCCCGAATCCGCGGTGAGTTTCCGATTGTCACGCCGGAAGAGGTAAAGTACATGGATGTTTCGCCGGAACAGATCGTTTCGATTTCGGCGGCCCTGATTCCCTTCCTGGAGCATGACGACGCCAACCGCGCCCTGATGGGCTCCAACATGCAGCGCCAGTCGGTGCCGCTTCTGAAACCGGGACGCCCGATCGTCGGGACCGGTCTGGAAAGAGCAGTGGCCAAAGATTCGCGGACCACAGTTGTGTGTCCGGTTGACGGTGTAGTGGAAGAGGTCTGCGCCGATTATATCGTCGTGAAGACACCCGATGCCGATACCGGCCTCGTCCTGGATGAAAACCAGGGCCGGATTATGCTTCCGTTGTCCAAATTCCTGCGCACCAACCAGGATACCTCGATCAATCAAAAACCTCTGGTAGTCGGGGGTGATGTTGTGAAGGCCGGTCAGGTCGTTGCCGACGGTTGTTCGACAGATAAGGGCTACCTGGCACTGGGACGCAACGTGCTGGTGGCATTCATGCCCTGGCGCGGTTATAACTTTGAGGACGCGATTGTGCTCAGCGACCGTCTGGTACGCGATGATGTTTTCACTTCGGTCCATATCAAGGAGTTCGAGCTCGAAGTTCGGGACACCAAACGCGGCAACGAAGAATTGACGCGTGAAATTCCCAATGTGAGCGAAGAAACTACCCGGAATCTGGATGTCAACGGTATCATCCGCATTGGCGCCGAAGTCGAGGCCAACGATATCCTGATCGGTAAGGTCACGCCCAAAGGCGAAACCGATCCGACCCCGGAAGAGAAATTATTGCGGGCCATTTTCGGCGAAAAGGCCAGCGACGTTAAGGACGCTTCCAAAAGAGCCGAGTCCGGCGTCAAGGGCGTTACCGTAGATACCAAGCTATTTCAGCGCAAAGGTAAAACCAGCCGCGCCGAAGAGAAGCGCAAGGTCGAAGAAGCCACCAACCGGAGCGTTCAGAAACACCACACCTTGCGAGAACGCCGCGACAAACTGCTGCGGACTGTGCTGCTGGACAGGACCAGCGCCGAGATTCGTGAGATCAACCATCAAAAAGTCGTAGTAAAAGCCGGCGAAAAATTGACGGATAAGAAACTGCATGAACTGGAGTTGAACAACTTGAGTCCCGAGAGTCCCTGGACCGACGACGCCGTTACGAACGAAAAGGTCGAGAAGATCATCAATTCCTATTTTATGCTTTCCCAGAGAATCGATGAGGAACTGGAGCAGGAAGTCTATAAAATCAAAGTTGGTGACGATCTGCAACCCGGTGTACTTCAACTGGCCAAGGTCTATGTCGCCAACAAACGCAAAGTCCAGGTCGGCGATAAGATGGCCGGCCGGCACGGAAACAAAGGTGTTGTTTCGGTGATTGTCCCGCAGGAAGACATGCCGTTTCTGGAAGACGGCACGCCCGTAGACATCGTGCTGAACCCGCTGGGCGTACCTTCGCGTATGAACCTCGGGCAGTTGTATGAAACCATGCTCGGCTGGGCCGGCAAGAAACTGGGTATCTATTACGAAACCCCGGTTTTCAACGGTGCGACAGAAACCGACGTGGCCAACGAACTTCTCAAAGCGGGTTTGCCGGTAACCGGCAAGGCCGTCCTGATCGACGGAAAAACCGGCGAAGCGTTTGATGATCCGGTGACCGTTGGTGAAATCTACATGATGAAATTATCGCACCTTGTGGAAGACAAGATGCATGCCCGCAGCACCGGTCCTTACTCACTGGTGACGCAGCAGCCGTTGGGCGGTAAGGCCCAGTTCGGTGGCCAGCGTTTCGGCGAAATGGAAGTCTGGGCACTCGAAGCCTACGGTGCCGCCTTTACATTACAGGAAGCGCTTACGGTTAAATCGGATGATGTAGAAGGTCGCTCAAAAATGTATAACGCCATTGTCAAAGGCGAAAATTTCTCGGATTTTGGAGTGCCGGAGTCCTTTAATGTACTCCTTAAGGAACTTCAGGGTCTATGTATAGAAATGGATATAAATTAGCCCCGTCTCTTCGGGACTGGAGGTAGAAAGGGAAAGATGAATCTTTCAGCAAAACCTTTTAGTCATCGACGTGAGTTCGAAAGTATCACAATACATATTTCCTCGCCGGAAAATATACTGACACGCTCCCACGGTGAAGTGTTAAAACCGGAAACCATCAACTACCGTTCCTATAAACCGGAAAAAGACGGTCTTTTCTGTGAAAAGATCTTCGGACCGGTGAAAGATTGGGAATGCCATTGCGGAAAGTACAAACGCATTCGCTATAAAGGTATTATCTGCGATCGCTGCGGTGTCGAAGTCGCGCGCAAAAAAGTGCGCCGGGAACGCATGGGACATATCACCCTGGCCGTGCCCGTCGTGCATATTTGGTTTCTGCGCTCGATACCGAGCAAACTGTATTATCTGTTGAACATCCCGACCAAGAATCTGGAAGAGATTGTTTATTACGAGCGTTACGTAGTGCTCAACCAGGGCCAATCCGATCTGCCTTACAAGTCCGTTATTTCGGAAGAAGAATATTTCGAAAATATGATGAAATTCGGACCCAAGAGCGATCTGTTTGACGAGGAAGAGGCTCAGAATTATTTTATCGCCAAAACCGGCGGCGAGGCCATCCGGGAATTGCTGCATAAGGCCGAAGTCGAACCGCTGGTGCGCAGCCTGAAGGCCGAGTTGAAGGTTACGCGCTCCGCGACGCAGAAAGCCGAAATTCTGAAGCGCCTGAAGGTCGTGCGCGCCTTTCTGTCGAAAGAGGGCAAACCGATCAACAAACCCGAGTGGATGGTGATTACGGTTCTGCCGGTGATTCCGCCGGACCTGCGACCGCTGGTGCCGCTGGAAGGCGGACGTTTCGCAGCCAGTGATCTGAACGATCTCTATCGTCGCGTCATTATCCGCAACAACCGTCTGAAACAGCTGATCGAAATCAAGGCTCCCGACGTCATTTTGCGCAATGAAAAGCGCATGCTGCAGGAAGCCGTCGATTCACTGTTTGACAACAGCCGCAGAAGAACCGAAGTCCGCAGCGGTACCCGCCGGCCCCTCAAGAGCCTGAGCGATATGCTGAAAGGCAAGGAAGGCCGCTTCCGCCAGAATCTGCTGGGTAAACGCGTGGATTATAGCGGTCGTTCCGTGATCGTAGTCGGTCCGGAATTGAAACTGAACGAATGCGGATTGCCCAAGGAAATGGCTATCGAACTGTTCAAGCCGCATATTATTCATCAGTTGATCCGCCGGAAACTTTCCAAGACCCCCAAGGCGGCCAAATCAATGGTCGAACGTAAGGACCCTGAGGTTTACAAGGTCCTGGAATACGTGGTCAAAGATCACCCGGTGATGCTCAACCGCGCACCGACGCTGCACCGTCTGGGTATCCAGGCCTTCCAGCCGGTTTTGATCAATGGCAAGGCGATCCAGATTCACCCGCTGGTCTGCGCCGCGTTCAACGCCGATTTCGACGGCGATCAGATGGCTGTCCACGTGCCGCTGTCTTTTGAAGCGCAGATGGAATGCCGGGTATTGATGCTTGCCAGCCACAACATCCTCCATCCGGCACACGGATTCCCGATCTCCATTCCGTCCCAGGATATGGTGCTCGGCATCTACTACGTCACCCGTCAGAAAACGGGTGTGCTGGGCGAGGGTCTGCGATTCTCTTCCACCGAAGAAGCTATGCTGGCTTATGAACTGAAGAAAGCCGACCTGCATGCCAGAGTCAAGATTCGCACCAAGGGCAAGATTCATGACACGACGACCGGGCGCGCCCTGTTTAACAGCCTGCTGCCCGAGAAGATGGAATATATCAACGAACTGATTACCAAAAAGCGGCTGGAGAGAATCGTTTCCGCCGTTTATCATAATTTCGGGAACTACGAAACCGTCCAGTTCCTGGATAAATTAAAGCATGTCGGTTTTACCTATGCCACCAAATCGGGTGTGTCGATCTCAATCGCCGATATCCTGATTCCGGAAGCCAAAGTCAAGCTACTCGAGGAATCCTTCCAGAATGTGGAAAAGATTCAGCAGAAGTTCCGCGGCGGCATTCTGACCGAAGGTGAACGCTATAACAAAGTTATCGATAACTGGACGCATACGACCAACCGCGTGGCCGAGGCGATGCTCGAGAATATGTCTTCCGATCGCCAGGGCTTCAACCCGGTCTATATTATGGCGGATTCGGGCGCTCGCGGCAGCCGGGAGCAGATCAAACAGCTGGCCGGAATGCGCGGCCTGATGGCCAAACCGCAGAAGTCCATGACCGGGCAGGTCGGTGAAATTATCGAAACCCCGATTACCTCGAACTTTAAAGAGGGCCTGACGGTTCTGGAATACTTCATCTCCACCCACGGTGCCCGAAAAGGTTTAGCGGATACGGCTCTGAAAACAGCCGACGCTGGTTATCTGACCCGCCGGCTGGTCGATGTCTCCCAGGACGTTGTCATCACCGAATTTGATTGCGGTACGATCAACGGGATCGAGATTACCGCCTTGAAAAAAGAAGAGAGCGTCATCGAAAGCCTGGCGGATCGTATCGTTGGCCGTGTCGCTCAGGAAGATGTGTATAACCCGGATTCCGAAGACGAGATCATCGTTGAGGCCGGGCAGGAAATTAACGAAGTGAAAGCCCGCCGCATCCAGGATCTGGGTATCGAGAGAGTTCGGATCCGCTCCGTACTGACCTGCGAATCGCGACGCGGTGTCTGCAGTCTCTGCTACGGCCGCAACCTGGCCAACGGCGAGATGGTCAATATTGGCGAATCGGTTGGTATTGTGGCCGCCC
>Ga0265594_1003433_pt1 | contig 10528 bp, 12 predicted proteins | sample saktaG_11_FD_190147 | JGI IMG/M metagenome (GOLD analysis project Ga0265594, IMG submission 190147) | Saline water microbial communities from Sakinaw Lake, British Columbia, Canada - sak_2011_5_24_80m | ecosystem: Environmental > Aquatic > Non-marine Saline and Alkaline > Saline ... | reverse complement strand
GTGCATCTCCTTTTATATAACTTAGGTTACCCGTAAATTAATTTTATCATAGGCCTCTTAAAGGAGGTGCACTTTGTTTTTAAGAGAGTTATCTTTTTCTTGATTTTCATGCTATCAACTTCGTTCGCTATGGCCAGCCAGTAGGATATATTTACATAAGATATCTTAATGAAAAATAGCTTATTAATGAATCCTGTGTACCTATTATTTCCAATCCATAAATCAATATGATACAATTATATTAATAAATGTTTCTTTACTTTTCAATATAAATAATGGTACTAAGGAGGCTACTACGAAAAAGAGTAAATTATACGTAATTGTTGCTATTTTAACTGTTATCTTTCTCTTTGGAACAGCTGCAATATGTACCCAGTGCGGTGCTAATATAGACAAAGCCATAGGAGATCTTGGAGGCAATGTAGATGAAGAGTCACCAGACACTGAACCAGGTGAAACTCCACCAGGAGATGAACCTGAACCTGAGCCAGAACCTGAACCTGAGGAAGAGGCCGAGGAACTAGAACCTGAGCCTGAACCAGAGGGAGAGGAAGAGATAAGTGAGATAAGATTGGGTGTAGTTCCTGATGAGACAGGCTATATAGAGGTTAATGAGAATTATGTTTTTCCGGGAGGTATTCATGTTGGTACCAGTGATAATATATATTCCAATGGTTATATAAGTTTTGATATTACAGATTTGGCAGGGGCAGAAGTAGTATCTGTAACCCTGAGAATGGATTTAGATAGAAGAGAATACGGAGAATACGGAGACAGATCACCTCTCGGTAATTTAAGGATCGGCACACTTGACTATGGAACCGGTCAGCTCAGTTTGTCAGCTAGAGATATTCCGGCTAAAATGTTGGTACAGCTTCCAAATTCTATTACTGATATAAGCTATAGTGGGGACGAATTAGCAAACGAGCTGCAAAAAAACATAGATGCAGCAAGTGATAGATTTCAATTAAAGGTCTACTGGTCACACCCTTCTATTGATGGAGTCAGAGGTGGATTAAGGTATCTACAGGAAGATATTCATCTGACAGTCCAGTATACAGAATAGAAGTAGTCAATGCAGAAATTCAAGAATTAGAATAAATGCAACAGGTTATCTAAATTAATTAATCCCCTTATAAATTGGTTCGAAATTTCACACCTTGGGGTAGCTAATAAATAGTGAGTGACATGGTAGAGTAAATAATAAATGTATTAAAAACTCAATTCAGGAATAAAAATATCCTCTATTGAATTAGTAATTCTGGTTCTAACTTCGTTCGCTATGGCCAGCCATTTTCAGGTATGTATGTCATAGCCATATGGGCAATATCCTGCCAACAGCTCCTAATATTACTATAATAGGAACTATATCGCACTTAAAATTAATCAGTTTACGAAACCAGAACTATATCACAAAAAATGTACATTCATGTCCTTTGTTTCAAGTTTAAATGAAAACAGTAAATAGCATTATAGAGTATGCGACTATTAAGATTAAAAACTCAACAATTTGGTTCCAACCTTGAGTATGGTTTCCAGCCACTTCCAGACACTTATGGAATAATCATATTGCAATCCTTTTTATACAAATTGATATCCTGATTCATCTCCGGATAGATTAATGGGAAAAAAGTTTAGAGACAGTTCATAGAGATTTCAAGGAAAATAGGACAGTGGTCCGAACCCATTACATATGACATTATCCCGGAGTTTTTTACCCTTTTTTCGAGTTTACTGCTGATGAAAAAATAATCCAGTCTCCAACCGACATTCCTTTCCCTTGACCTGGTCTTATAATCCCACCAGGTATAGCGGCAGGGTTTGTCATTGAATAAGCGGAAGGCATCCAGAAAACCAGCAGCAATAAGCCTGTCTATCCATGCCCTTTCCTCCGGCAAAAACCCTGTGTTCTTCTCATTTTGCTTTGGCCTTGCAAGGTCTATTGGCTTATGGGCTGTATTTATATCTCCTGTAAGAATTATATTTCTACCTTGTTTTGTAAGTGCTTCCAGGTATTTCAGAAATGAATCATAAAAATTAAGCTTGTATTGAAGCCTTTGTTTTAACCGGCCGCCGTTTGGTATATAGGTATTAAAAATAATAAAATCTTTAAAATCAAGCCATAGCAGTCTTCCTTCATCATCAAAACATGACTGACCGAAGCTGTTTCCTGATTGTACGGCTTTTATTTTTGAATAGACAGCGGTTCCGCTGTATCCAGGCCTTGCTGCTGAAGAGAAATATGAAGAATATCCCTCTATACCCCGAAGCTCATCAGGGATTTTTTCCTCCTGTACTTTGATTTCCTGAAGGCAAACTATATCAAAATCATTTTGCCTGATAAAATCCTTAAAACCCTTTTTATTAATTGCCCTCAAACCGTTGACATTCCATGAAGCAATTTTTATTATTTCAGTTTTTTGTGGGTTATTTTGAATCATAAAGTTGTATGTATGTTAGGAAAATCTATACATTATTTTCAAATATATAATCATATATCTCCATTGGCGTTTGACATATTAAATCGGGTTTTCCGTCCTTAAGTGAATCAATGGAGTCAAGTCCCCAGGTTACTGCTGCAACTTTAATCTGGATCATCTTACATGCAACAACATCATGGAGTTCATCACCTATGTATAATATATTTTCTTTGGCCAGCTTTTTCTTTTTCAATAATTTTATTATATCCTCATTTTTCTTCAGCATATTGGGTGCAGAGTAAATGTCTGAAAAACAGTTAATCTTATTAATCTTCAGAAAATGGTTTATATTTCTAACCGAATTAGACGAGAGTATGCTCATCTCTAAACCCAGTTGGACCAGTTTTAATAAAAGGTCCGGGATTCCTTCTATTATCTTTATTTTTCCTATATAGAAAGAGTAAACTCTTTTAGCTTCCAGCGATATCGCTGGAATCTTATATAGCGGTACTCCCATTTTTTTAATTTTTTGCTTGAGCGGTAGTGTATTTATCTTTCTGAACTGCTCTTTGTCCATATCATTTCTTTTATATTTCTGCTTAAAATATTGAAATAATTTTTCAATTGCATAACTGGAATCCACCAGTGTGCCGTCAAAATCAAAAATAACATTTTTAATCACTGTATGCTACTTTCCAGATAAAATATATTAAACTCGGTAACTATCCCATTGTTCTATGGAAGGGAGAAGGAGGGGGTGAGTTACATTAATAAAATAATATTATAATCAACAATTTTACTATCTCAAACAACAAACTTACTTAAATAAAAAATAAGGTGTATTTTATATTGTCCAGTCTTTAACATTGTAATATTAGCACAGAACTGTTAAAAACAATACTTAAAGAGCGACTGATAATATCTTCTAATAGCAGGAAATAAGTACTGCATAACACTTTTTTATCCAGCTTTAAGAATTTATCCCGGGGTTACGGTAAAAAGAGCAATATTCCACCAATAGTTCCTAATATCACCATAATAGGAACTATATCGCACTTAAAAGGGGATAGTTAACAAAATCGGAACTATATCGCAAAGAATATGCTATTTCAACTGGTATAAAAATATCCTCAATTAAACCAATAATCTCGGTTATAACTTTGTATAAAATCTCCAGCTAACACCTTAAAATTCCAAATCATCTTAGATAAATATAACTAAATTGAAATATAATCATTATATATATAATAATAAATAATAAATTAATTATTTTTGAAAATAATGAAACCAATTATTGCTTATATAATATTAGGTGCAGTCGGGATAGCAATTTTAATAAGATGTTTACCTATTCGAGCAAAAAAGCGAAAAAAAATTGAAATATTTGCTGAAATAGGAATAGGCTTTTTTATTGCTGTAATAATACTAGGATTAACCAGTTTTGATAGTTTTATGTTGAAAAGAGCAGGCATTGTTTATCTACAATATATATCTATAGTCTTTCTTATAATTGGTATAATATTTGTAGTGTCTTCATTTGTAAGTTTAAAGCGTATTGGTAAACCAACATCAGGCCTGGAAAATACTACCAAATGATACATAAAGGAATATTTAAAATTTTAAGACATCCTATCTATTTAGGACTTTCTCTATCTACTATAGGATTTTTATTTGCTTATCAGGCAATTGCTCTAATAATAATAGGTTTTGTTGCTGTTATTTTATTTTATATAGCCTCAAGAGTTGAAGACAGCTATAATATTAAAAAATTTGGAAGTACCTATAAGTAATATATAAAAGTGGTTCCTATGTGGAATTTCGTTTTAGGAATGATTAGATATAAGTAAATAAATTATCAATAACTCAATTCATATATAAAAAAATATCCTCCTCTAATCTAATAATTCAGGTTCTAACTTCGTACACTATAGCCAGACACTTAAAACAACTATACCATCAGTATCTTAAATTTATTGATTTAATTATTTTAAATATTTTTTAGGTATCTTAATTTTATATTTATGTCTTCAAACTATCAAATTATTCAATTCCACCCTCTAAACGAACTTGTATATATTTAAAAACCTCTTCAGCCACATTAATTCCTGTAGCTTTTTCAAAACCTTCAAATCCTGGATATGAATTTATTTCACAAATTCTGTAATTATCACCATCAAAAAGAATATCTACTCCAGCTATATCGAGATTAATAAACCTTGAGCTTTCTATAGCCAGCCACTCTATTACTGGATTTAAATCAAAAGGTGCTACTACTCCTCCAGCTGAATAATTTGCTTTAAAATTATTATTTACCGCAGTTCTTAGCATAGCACCAATTACTCTACCACCAAGTACAATTACTCTAATATCTCTGCCTCTGCTTGAAGAAATAAATTCTTGTAGGATTAAGTTGATTTTTGGATCCTTTGAAATTTCCATAAGATTTGCCAGATCATTTAATTTATTCCTATCTTCTAAAAGAAAGACTCCTCTTCCTTTAGAACCTGTAATGGTTTTAATTATTAATGGATAATCAAATTCTCTCTCTATAACAGAAATGTCCAGGGGGAATTTAGCAAGCATAGTTTTGGGAATTGGAATATTATTGGAGGCAAGGATTTGGAGTGTTGCAAGTTTATCTTTAGAAGTTTCCATGCTCTGACTAGAGTTTAAAATAAAAATTCCCAATCTCTCAAAATGTCTAATTATGGCTAAAGAATAGTAGGTAACAGTTCCTACTCTTGGAATTAGACAGTCTGGTAGTCCTATTAAATTGCTATTATAAAGAATACTTTTATTTCCTTCCTTTGTAACAATTAAATCCAGTTCTTCAGGAGCCACCAGTTTAAGTTCTATATCCATCCTTTTAGCAGTTTCTTTAAATCTTTTGCTGGTGTAAGAATCAAAGTCTTTTCTTTTTTCGAGTATCCATATTTTCATTTATCTAACTTTCTTAACTTTACTTTTAAATATTATTTTTGAAATATATCAAGGGTTATTATAAACCTTATAAAGGTAATAAAGAATATAAAAAATCAATTGACTTTGATATTTTTTAGGAATAATATTAGCGCGATATCTACATTTGTAGATACTAATCTTTATTTTTTATGAGGTGAAAAATGGCAACAAAAAGTAAGGGAAAAGATAAAGGTAAAGGAAAAGGTAAGGGAAAATAGCCTACATCAGAAAGTCCTGTATCCTAAAAAAATACAGGACTTAAATTTCTAGTATTTATTACTTTTTCTTAAGTCCTCTGATAAATCCTCCTCTTATTTTATCCAGCATATAACTGACTAAAAAAGCACTTGGGTCTTTACTGTAAACAATTTTGTTTAGTTTTTGAATATTTGTTTGACTACAAATAACATTTATTACTTCTACTTCTCCATTTATACCTCTGCCTTTATAACATGTAATTCCATATCCTTCATCTTTTAGAAGATCTTTTATAGCTTCACTTTGCTTTACCGAAATTATATTGGTGCTAATTAAATCTTTTGATAATTTTTCTGAAATGATTATTCCAATCACTGTACCTACTGCAAAACCGCTAGCATAGGCAAGTATTCCATAAATATTGTTAATTTCTTGAATAATTCTAACTATAATTGATATAAATATAGCCACTTCAAAAAATCCTACAACGGCGGCGATAGTCTTTTTTCTTCTTACAATCATATTAACTCTTATTGTTCCAAGACTTACATCTATTACTCTTCCGATGAAGATAATTAGTGACCAGGTGATGATTTCTAACAAGTTATTTTCCTCCAAATATTTTTATTACATTATACATTGATTTATTCTATCACTAAAAATTAAAAATAAAATTATATTTTTTTATACAAATAATTTGAAACTTTTTAATGTAGAAAACGGTCAATTTTTTCGTAAATATAAAGAAAAATAACATAAAAATTTTTGAAACTTTACTATAAAAAAAATGTCAATTCTTTTGTCATAAATAATTTTTAATAGAAGGTTAGAGATGGCTAAAGGTTTAAAATTATTTTTATTTATCATTTTAGCTACAAAAGCTCTGTCTTCTTTTATCTTTAAGTTTTATGTTATCACCATAACCTATAATAAAAATATTATAAAACTATTTTCTAATATATCTTAAGGAGATGAAGCTATGCCAAAATTATTTAAAGAAACCTATTTAGCAAGTCTGGGTATTATAGTCCTTAGCCATGAGAAAGCAATAAAAATGGCAAAATCACTTATAAAAAAAGGTGAGCTTGCAAAAGAAAAGCAGCAAAAATTTGTTACTGACCTCTTGGAAGAATCGAGGAAGAATACTTCAGAGATTGCAAAAATAATAAATGAAAGAATTGAATACTTGGCTAAAAAAGGAGAACCACTTAAAGAAAAACAAGATAAACTGATAAAAGATCTTACCTATACAGCTAAAAAGACTGGAGCCATTACGGAACAAAAATTAAAAGAGATTGTTAAAAATTCTTTAGAAAAAAGCAGAGATATAAAGGAAAAACAACAAAAAATAATAAAGGATGTAAAAGGAAAAATCACCAAAAGCGATAAAGAAAAAATTGAAGAGACCCTTGCAAAACTAAATATTCCAACTAAAGAAGATTTAGATGAAATAAAAGATAAACTCGACAAATTGATGGAAGAATTAAAAAAGAAAGGAGAAAAAGATGAATATATTCAATAGAATAATGATGATACTGCTGCTGCTGTTTATAATAATTTCCTCTATTGTTATAGTAGTAAATATTTTTATAAATCTCTTCCAGTGGACCGATATATTCAACAGGATTTTGGTCTTCAGAGAAAATACCAATATTTATATAGTAGCGTGTATCTTTCTGTCAATAATTATTATCAGCATAGCAATATTGTTTTTAGAATTTTATAGAAGAAAAATAAAGACTACAAACATAGCTGCTATAAAAGATGGAAAGGCAATGATAACTATAAGAAGTGCTTCCCAGCAGATAGAAGAAGATTTAAAGGACATTCAGCATATAAGTAATCTGAAAGCAAATGTCTTGCCAAAATCAGATGGAGCACTAATAAATATATTTGCTAAATTGCAGAAAGGAATTAATGTCTCTAAGAAAATGCAAGAGGTAATAAGAGAAGCCAATAAGTCTGCCACTGAGAATTTAGGCATAAAAGTAATTAAAGCAAATTTTACTGTTACCGGCTTTGTTCCTAAGGTAGATCTTGTTACTGTAGATGAATTAGAAGATTAAGAGGAATCAAAGTCTATTGCCAAAGAATCAAAAGAGATAAAAACAACCGAAGACGATTATAGCTAAATTAGTTAATTATTAACTTAAAAATGTAAATGTAGAATTTGAAAGGTAGTAAGAGATGAACAAGGAAAACCAGGAAAAAGTCCAAGAGAAAAAAGAAGGTGAAAAGTACACTGGTGCTATACTGGCATCCTTGTTTTCTGGTGTGATTGTAGGTTTTATCATTGGTATTTTATTTGCTCCTAAAAAAGGAAAAGAAATAAAGGATAAGAGTAAAGAACTAATTGATAAAAGTAAAAAAACTGTAATTGAGACTGTAGACAAAACAAATAAATTTACTGAAAAAAGCAAAAGTAAGTTTGAAAAGGTGAGGGATATCATAATCCCAAAAAAAAAGAAGTAAAAGATAAGTAAATAATGTAATTATAATAAATGGGATTTATAAAAATATTGGTAAAAACTTTAAGTTTGAACAATAATAATTAAAACCTCAGTTCTGGTATAAAAATATCCCCATCAAATCCAATAATCCTGGTTCTAACTTCGTTCGCTATGGCCAGCCAATAGTTATTTTAGAAATTTTATGCCAAGTAAACTCATGAAAGTGCACCACTATTTTAATATTGACACCGCTCTATAGTTACAGATAAGATACTTTTATGCATAAATTTTATACAATGCGATATTGGATTTTAATAGTAATTTCTGTGCTGGTTACTATTATTCTTAGCGGCATAGGAATGGGTGTTCCCATTCTTAATATATTATTTGGTTTTATTATTGGCTGGTATGCAGCAAAAAGAGCTTGCTTACTTTATGGGAATTTGGGGGGAAGATTATCAAAGATATTTATTTACAGTATATTCTGCTCGGGAATTACCCTGGTGCTCATGCTCTGTATCTGGGGAAGGACAATACCAATGCTGTTTGATCCTTTTTCAGATTTTGAAAATTTTGGTCACCCTATGATTCTTTTTGATCCGAGACTAAGCTTCATTGGCTGGTTAGTACTGATGATTATTATCTCGCCATTTCTACAACTGATGGCTTCAATATTTTCTGCTTTTATAACTTTAAAATTAAGGTTAAAAAATCTTAAGATATAGCAGCAGAATATTTACTTACAACAAATAATATAAGCAACCTGCGGAAAAAACAGGGTTTTATATGCATGTCCTATGAAATTGTCAATAAAATCTGTATTAAGGGAAGTGTTTGGCAAGAATTTGGCAGTAACGTTTTTGAGATCTAACTATTTTACAGAAAAATAAGAGCAAAATATATTTTTAAGCTTACTTAATTCCCTTGAAAAAAGGTTCGAAATTTCACTACTTGGGGAAGCCACTTCTGGTATATTTATCAGAGATTTCAAGGATAGTTCCTAATATCGCCATAATAAGAACTATATAACAACTGGTAATATTCAATTTGTAAAATCAGAACTATTTCACGAAAAATATTGATTATGTTTCAATATTTGGTATAATTTCAGCAAACGTTGAAACTATATAAAATAATGAAACTATGGTAACAGAAAAAGAATTAATAGAACAAATAAAAAATGCTGTACTGGCAGTATTTAATAATACTGGATTTATAAAAATTATTAAAATTAAAGAAAATACTGTTTCTGGAATGCTGCAACAATTATCTGATTTATCAATTGAGGTGCAAACAAGTAAGAGATCTAAATACACATTGATCTTTGAAGTAAAAACTGCAGGACAGCCAAGATATGCCAGAATAGCTATAAATCAATTAAAAGGATTAGTATCTAAAAATACTTATTATTATGGAGTTTTTGCTTCAACATTTATATCTAATGAAACAAGAAGAATATGCCAGGAAAATAATATAAGTTTTATAGATATTGCTGGAAACTGTTTTTTTAATTTTAATAATGTTTATCTAAGTATTGAAGGAAAACCAAATCCATTTCCAAATAAAAGACCGTTAAAAACACTTTTTTATTCAAAATCAAGCAGAGCATTACGTGTTTTATTATGTAATCCTGGAAATATCTGGTTTGTGAAGGATCTCTCAACAGAGGCAGATATAAGTCTTGGTCAGGCCTCTCTCGTTAAAAAGAAATTGCTTGAAGAGGAACTTATAGAGGAATTAAAAGTTGACGATCAAAAAAAATTTAAGCTTTTAAAACCGGAAAAAATTTTGGATGAGTGGGTAAAAAATTACAGTTATAACAAAAACATTATTAAAAATTACTACTCACTTGATAATACTAAAACAACAGAAAGCAATATTGCAGACTACTGCAATGCAAAAAAAATCAAATATGCATTTACTCTTACTTCAGGTGCGTCTTTGGTTGCACCCTTTTTAAGATATAACAGAGTTTTTGTGTATGTATTTGAAAATACAGAAACTATTGCTAAAGATTTGAATTTTAAGGAAGTTTCGTCAGGTTCAAATGTTTCAATACTTAAACCTTATGATGAAGGAGTTTTTTACAAGCTTCAAATAATTAATGACATTAATGTTGTCAGCAATATTCAACTTTACCTGGATTTAATAAAATATAAGGAAAGAGGCGAAGAGGCAGCTAAATTTTTATATGAGCAAAGGATTAGTAAAAGTTGGTAACAAAATCAAACTATGATAAAAAAGAAGTTAATATCTGTTTATCAGTAATTGTCGAGATTATGACAATTCTTGGAAGTTATAGAGATAACATAGTATTAATAGGAGGCTGGGTTCCTTATTTTATTCTTGATAAGAAAGGTAAAGATCATATTGGAAGCATGGATATAGATTTGGCATTGGATTTTAAAAAAATTTCAGATGAATCTTATAGGTCAATTCTTGAGCTACTAAAGGAAAGAGGGTATGCACAAGGGAGTCAACCATTTATTTTTAACCGAG
>Ga0265594_1003431_pt1 | contig 10529 bp, 10 predicted proteins | sample saktaG_11_FD_190147 | JGI IMG/M metagenome (GOLD analysis project Ga0265594, IMG submission 190147) | Saline water microbial communities from Sakinaw Lake, British Columbia, Canada - sak_2011_5_24_80m | ecosystem: Environmental > Aquatic > Non-marine Saline and Alkaline > Saline ... | reverse complement strand
AACGCCGGCAGGCAAAGCAGAGGTTGTCAAACGTGGTCAGGCCACTATCAGGCTTCTATGGCTCCGCTCAAGCAATCCATCTCAACCCACGCTGCCAGGAACGCATTGCGTGGGACGGCCTGGGGAGCCACATCAAACCAGGGATCATTGAGGAGACTGCGAAGCATAGTTTCAGTACCCGACTCGTATCGGACACGATAGCCCCACCGAGCCAGCCGTCGCAAGCGATGTCCTGGCACGCCAAAGTCTTCCGCCTCGAACAGACGATTCAGGACGCCTTCGGACACAGTGTGCCCCAGATAGGCCAGCACCATTCGGACGCAGGCTTGTGGGTGCCATTCGCGTTTTTGTTCAGCAACTCCTGGTAACGCTCCATGTCCGCTTCCGTCTTGTGGCTACGTGCTACGCGCCGCAGTGCCTCGTCGTCCAGGCGGTCCAGCGCGGCCAGGTCGGTCTGGAATTCGGCTGGCGCGTCGTCCCATCCAGGTGGACTGCCGACCTGTACAGCGTGGAGCAGCACGTCATCCAATGGGCGGAGGAGTGTGGTTTCGTAAGGCATTTCAAACCCTCTCCCTCTTCACATTGGACAGACACCTTTGTTTGATGTATAATTTATACATCACAATTAGGGGGATAATAATGGCTACAGAAACGCTCAAACGGATCAACGTCACCTTCCCCATCTCGCTGCTGGAGGAGCTCAGGCACTACATTCCCCGCCGAGAGCGGAACAAATTCATCGTCGAGGCTACGGAGAAGGAGCTTAAGCGTGCCAGGCTACGGAAGGTTTTAGAAGATTTGCACCGCGAGCCGGCCTGGTCGGATGAAGATCATCCCGACCTGATGACCGTCGAGGACGTGAACCGCTACGTCCGTGAGCTGCGGGAGACGTGGATGCCTCGCACCTGGGATGAGATCGCCGAGGAGGCTGAGCGCGGTGGCTGATTATCTCCTGGACACCAACATTCTCATCCTCGCCCTCCGTAGCGACCCAAAGGCCCTGGATTTCCTGGACGCGCTGGATAGAAAGAAAGAGCGCGCGTGCACCTCCATCGCTACCCGGACGGAGATACTGGCCGGTATGCGTCCCCACGAGGAGGAGCGCACGATGGAGCTGCTCGATTCGCTGGAGAACCTCCCGGTGGACGAGGCCATCGCCGACCTGGCCGGCGGACTGATTTACCAATATGCCCGCCAGGGCATCCAGTTCTCCTTCCCCGATGCCCTCATTGCCGCCACAGCCCTCCACCACGACCTCACGCTGGCTACCACCAACCCCAGGCACTTCCCTATGCCTGATCTTCGTCTGCACCCTCTTGGCGAATAGGTGCGACCACCTCACCAGTCTGGCGCCTTCTTCTCAATTCAATCCTCTACCAACTGCGCCAGGTAGCCCCGCAGCGACTCCAGTGAGTAGTGCTGCCGACCGAGCTGGAAATTGTGCTCGACGGTCTCCTGGCGTAGCCGATCGTCGGTGAGCAGCTCCACCGCCTGGTCCGCGGCGGCCTCGATGACCTGGGGCGCTACCTGCACCAGTCCCAGGTCATCTCGCTCCTGGATTTCCGAGCCATGTCCTGAGCTTGCCGAAGGGCCCAGGGAGACGACGCGGAAACCCTTGCCCTTGATATCGGCCTGGTAGACCGGGTACTCGAACAGCATCAGGGGAAGGCAGGCGCGCAGCGCCTCCAGGAACTGGTTGCCCCACCCTTCCCACAGACTGGGATAGGTGACGAAGTCGGCGAAGACGTAGGTATCCCACAACGAGTAAACCTTCTGTCCGTCCCGCATCTGTCGCCGCCCCCCCACTACATCCTCGATGAACAGGGCGTCAATCCCCGCCCGCTCAACCTTCTGCCTGAGATGGCTGACGTAGCCTCCAGTCATATCATCCCTCGCGTACCCCGCCAGCACCAGCACGATTCGGCTGTTCCTTCGGCTGTGCTCAGGACAGGCGTCATCGAAAGGGCGGCCGTCGTACAGCCCGCGCTCTTTGAGGCGCGCTCGTCGCTCTGGGCTATCCAAAGCCTTGACGAAATCCACCGCCAGCTCGATGCCCTTGCGCGGGACGATGCGGGTGGCCTGGAGGATAAAGACGTCGTTCTCCCTCAGTCCGATGCGAGTGCGGAGATCCCGATTGTACTCGTCGGGCTGCCAGGGCGGGGCGTCGAAGTCGAAGACGTTGGGCACAACCGTGGACTCGATCCCCTTGCGCTCTGCCAGTTCCCGCTGCGCCAGACTATTGATGACCACGTGTCGGGCCAGCGGGTCGCGGGGCGGCAGGTACTTGTCGGCCAGCTCGATGGCGGTGGCGCAGGTGAGAGCCACCGCCGGTCGCTCCCAGTAGAAATCGTGGCTGTGGGCCAGGGCCGGCAGTTGCAAATCGCGCATCACCCGCGCCAGGGCGATGGCCACTGATGGGTTGGCCGCCACCGACCAGACGTTTTGCAGGATGAGAAAATCAATCCTCTTCTCCGCCACAAAGTCACGCACCTTTCGCTCGATCACATCGGCCAGGCCCAATAGTTCAGCCCGATACGCCGCCTCGTCGGGGTAATCGCGCAGCTCGCCAAACGTGTTGTAGTAGAGGCGCTCAGCGTCGGGGCGGTGGTGATACATTTCCTCGATCAGAGTGCCCTCCACCGTGCCCAGGTCGCCCGCGCAGAGATGGACGGTGTGGCCCATCTCCTCCAGCACGCGCTTCCACTTGTCAATCTCCAGCGAGACCCCATCCGTCCTGCCAACTTGGTAATGGAAAATGCCAATAGTCTTCATTGTCCCCCCTACACTCGCCACCACTTGAGCAGCCGCCAAGTGAGCGTCTTCTCCCAATCTCCCTCCCAATCCTGGCTGAAGAATTCCAAAAAGTGGAATGTATCGGCGATGAAAGGTTCGGTGGGCAGCGGCGCCTCCTGCAGATAATCCAAGACCTCGTCCTGCATCGTCGGCGGGATGTCGCGAAAGGCCAACGTGATGTGCGCCCAGAAAGGCTGGCCCAAGTCCTCCTCGACAAAATCGCAATCAGGAGCGATAAATGGCCGCACGGCATCCACCACCCGTTCCCGCAAGGCTATCATCTCCGGGTTAGGTCCTCCCGCAATGCGGAAGATGTCCAGCCCCATGCCGAGGTTGGTTCTGCCAACGCCGTTAAAATGCACAGGAAAGGGACGCTGGGCAGCAAAAGCGGCGTCCAGGCGTTCAATGAGTGGCTCCAATGGGCCTGGGATTTTCTTGAAGAACCCTTTGATGGTAGCGTGCACCTGAAACTGGTCGGCGGCGATGAAGCCGAACTGTTTGCGCAGCATCCGGTGGATCTCAGCCACTGCTCGGGCGATTTCGTAAGGGGGGATCAGGTAGACAGCGAAACGGGACTTGCTAGGCTCTGTGACAACCAAAGTGCTTCCTCCCTGTGAAGTTATTTCGGCAGCAGACGCAAGGTCAAAATCTGGTACGGCTTGATGGAGAAGCGCAGGTGGTGGCCCTCGATCTCCAGGAGCTCCTGGTTCTCCTCAAGGAGATTGGTGCGCCAGGCTTCCGCCAGTGGGAAAGCGGCTGTCAGTGTGAACTGGCCTCGCCGGCGTTGGCTTTCGTACAAGCGCACGATCAGGCCCTGGCCGTCCTCTGCCTGCTTGATGGTTTCGACCACTACGTGGGGGAGGTCCACATTGATGAAGGACGAGGGTTTCGAGTTTTGGGTTTCGAGTTTCGGGTTGCGTGCTGGGGACCACACGATTAACGGGTCGTTCAGGGCGTAGGCCTGGGCCACGGTGCGTTCATCCCACCTGCCCTGGTGAGGGAGCAGGCTGTAGGCGAATCGGTGCTCGCCCTGGTCGGCTTCTGGGTCTGGGGTGGTGGGGCTGCGCAACAGGCTGATGCGCAGGACGTTGTCGTGGATGTCGTGGCCGTATTTGCAATCGTTCAGCAGGCTGACGCCGTAGCCGCCCTCGCTCAGATCAACCCACTTTTGGGCGCAGGTCTCAAAGTGTGCCCAGTCCCAACTGGTGTTGCGATGCGTCGGGCGCTGGACGTTGCCCCACTGGATTTCATACGTTGCCTGCGGCGAGAGCACATCTACCGGGAAAGCCACTTTGAGCAGAATGTGCCGCTCACGCCATTGGACGGTCGTATCAAAATCCAATCGCGGGCTGTTGTGTGCCAGCGAAATGCGCTGGACGTATTCACTGTTCAAAATGCGTCGCCGCACCTCGAGGGTGGCGCGCAACGGACCGTTCTCACTCACACACACCGATTCGGCTGGCTCTGCCAGCCACAGCTTATCGTCGTAGAAAATGTCTATGTCCCAGGCGTCCGGATTGATCGGCCGATCCTCGAAGGCCTGGAACTGATCGGCGGTCGCGCCGGCTGGCAGCACCTCGCGCCCATTGAGTTTGTCGTAGATGCGGGTGATGTCGCCGGCAGTGTCTAGCTCGACCCGCAGGTGGGCGTTCTCTAGCAAGGCCGGGGTGGCTGTTAGGTTGGATATTGGGTATTGGGTATTGGATATTGCGGTAGCGGACAGAGGCGTAATGCTGTAAGGGGGCGAATCTCCAATATCCAATAACAGTCCGCCCTCCACAGGCTGGACGGAGACAGGGGAGCCATCAGTGCGCTGTAGTGCTGGGTTTTCGATGGGCGGATTGCTCCAGAAGACCAAGTCATTGCGCTCGAATGAGGTTGGGTTCACCACCAAAACGTCGCCGCCCAGCTTTTCGGCGATTGCCGCCAGGGCTCCATCACGCACTCTCTGACCGATCTGGCGCACCTCAGCGTATTGTTGCTGCGACTCGACGTAGACTGGGCCGATGCTGCTGCCGGGGATGATGTCATGAAACTGATTGAGGCAAACTAGCTCCCAGGCCCGGTGCAACTCGGCATGGGGGTAGCGATAGCCCGAATCGAGGAGGGAGGCCAACGTGGCCAGGAACTCGGCATCGTGTAAGAGGAATTCGCTCTTGCGATTGGCGCGCTTGTTGCGGCTTTGAGTGGTGTACGTGCCGCGATGATTCTCCAGATAGAGCTCGCCGTTCCACGTCGGCAGGCGGTATCCGACTTCAGTATCCAGCTTGCGGAAGAATTCCCCCACCTTGCCACACTTGATCTGCGGTGTGGCGGGAAAATGCCCCATCTCTCGGATGTTCTCTAGCATCTCGCGCGTGGGGCCGCCACCGCCGTCGCCGTAGCCGAACGACATCAGCAGAGGCGGCGTCACGCCGGGCTTGCCCCAGTCCTTCTGTTGAAAGTTCCTCCAGGTTTGGAGGGTCTGTTCAGGGGAGGCATCGGCGTTGTAAGTGCTGACGTGGACATCGCCGCTCCCGCCGGTGGTGCTGAAATGGGTGAGGATGCGCGTTCCGTCCAGGCCCTGCCACCAAAAGGAATCGTAAGGCAGACGGTTGTACTGGTTCCAACCGATTTTGGTGGTGAAAAAGTACTCCACCCCCGCCTCTTTGATCAACTGGGGAAGATTCCAGGCATAGCCAAACACGTCGGGAAGCCACAGAACCGGAGCGTCGGTGCCAAAATGATCTCGAAAGAAAGTACGCCCAAGCAGAAATTGCCGCGCCAGGGACTCCGCGCCCGTGATGTTGCAATCGGCCTCCACCCACGTGCCGCCCAGGGGCTCCCACCGCCCCTCGCGCACTCGCTGCTTGATGACCTCAAACAGCTCTGGATAATCCTGTCGCACAAAGTCATACAACTGGGGCTGACTCTGACTGAAGCGGAATTCGGGAAACTGCTCCATCAGACGGATGACGTTGTAGAAGGTCCTGCCGGCTTTGCGCCTGGTCTGGCCCAGCATCCAGAGCCAGGCCACGTCAAGGTGAGCGTGACCAGCAGCGGTGATATTCACATCCAGCGGAGCGCCCGCCTGGGCAACGCCCTCTCGCAGAGTCTCATGGGCAGCCGGCACGCTGGCGTAGAAACGCTCATCGAAGGGCTCGCGAGTGTCCAGCACTTTGAACGCCTCGTCCAGGGCAGTGTACAGGTGTCCCCGCGCTGGCTCGTTTTCGTCCAGATGATCGGCCACGCCCAGCGCAACCCGGGCCAGGGCGATGAAATCGCGCGTGGGCTGATCAATTTGCACCAGGGCGCACTCGCGCATCAGCAGCCTGGCGTCCCTGTCGTTGCGCAGACTGCCAGCCCAACCATGCAGGGCCAGCAGATGCGGAGCGCCATCGAAAATGGATATTGGATATTGGGTATTGGAGGGACGTACTTCCCCCCCAGAGTTGGGGGGGACCGAGGGGGGGCTATTGGGCAGCAGTATCTCCTGGTGATGACGGTCGCAGGCAGCATGGGGCACGCCATCAATGTAGGCCAGGGCTTCGGGGTGGCTGAAATCGCCTGCCTCGCCAATCGGAAGGTGCAAGGCAATGGGGGAGTCAGTGCTCCAATCGGAGGGGATCTGAAAGCGAGTGCGAAGGACAAAATTCGCGTGAGGCTCGCACCAGTAGGAACCCCGCGGGAGTGATTGCCAGTCTCCGTCGTCTACTTCCAGGGAAACCGGCGGCTCAACCAAGGGGCTCTCCAACTTAAGATGCCGAAAATGCGGCAGCGGCTGGCGACGACGGTAAACCAGCGGCTCGATCAGCCTCAGCCGTCGGTTGATTTTTCTGGATGTCAGGCGAATGTCATGAAACACGTCATCTCCGCAAAGTATCTCCTAATGGCACAAGCTGGCCGTGAGACGTATTGCGTACCGCATGCCGCGTGGCGGAATACGAAATATGCAATACGTTTGGTGCATCTCAAATCCTCAAACCACTCTCGCTATCGAAGAAGGCAATGGCTTCCTGGTTGAACGACAGGTGAACCGTTTCCTCTGACTCAATCATGGGATGGGCGGGGGCAACGATTTTCACTATCTTGTCAGCCAGCTCAATGGCGATGATTTGATGCGAACCCTGGGGCTCCGATACAAGACATTGTGCTGCCAGGATGGAATCCTCTTCGCCCACCAGCAGGATTTTTTCGGGCCTGATGCCCAGAACAAGCTTCTTCTTCCCATAGTTCCGCAATTTGGCAGCATGGTCAGGCTTCAGCTTGAAATCGAAATGAGGATTGATCAAACGACAATCACCGTTCTCAACCTTCAGTTCAACGTCCATGAAATTGGTGGGGGGAGTGCCTATGAAATCGGCCACAAATAGGCTCGCGCTGCGGTGATAGACATCGTCGGGGCTTCCTATTTGCACGATCCCTCCGTCTTTCATGATCACAATGCGGTCAGCAAGGCTCATCGCTTCGGACTGGTCATGGGTGACGAATACGGTCGTGGCCTCGGTCTTGTCGTGGATCGCCTTTAGTTCCGTTCGCGTCGCCACTCTCAGCTTGGCGTCCAGGTTCGAGAGAGGCTCATCCATCAGGAACAGCTTTGGCTTCACGGCGATGGCCCTGGCCACCGCTACCCTTTGTTGCTGACCACCTGAAAGCTGGGACGGATAGCGATCAACAAGCTCGGCGATTTTGGTCATTCCCGCCGCTTCTTTAACCGTCTTGTCAATGGTCTTCTTGTCCATCCTCTTTAGTTTCAGGGCGTAGGCAATGTTGTCATAGACCGTCATGTGGGGCCAAACCGCGTAGTTTTGGAAGACCATGCTCACGTCTCTTCTTCTGGGCGGCAGATCGGTAACATCAACCTCATCAATCAGAATGGTTCCGTCAGTTACCTCTTCCAGGCCAGCGACCATTCTCAGGGTCGTAGTCTTCCCGCATCCCGACGGCCCCAGAAGTACAAGGAACTCTCTATCGGGCACTTCTAGGCTGAAGTCGCTGACCGCCACGACCTTCTTGCCAAAACGCTTGGTGACATTCTTCAATGTTAGCGTTGCCATAACTTCCTCCGATAGTGAATGTACCTCCCCCCCAGAGCCTGCCCTGAGCAAGGTCGAAGGGTTGGGGGGGATTGAGGGGGGGCAACTAAATGGTGACCCCGCCCCACATTTGGCGGATGTATCTGCGGATGAAGAAAGTGAAGATGACCGCTGGCAGAGCCATGGCCATACCGCCTGCCGCAGCCAGGTTCACCTGCCCAACGGCGCCAAGGACCGTTTGATACACGATAACCGCAAACGTGGGATTAAACTGTGTTAGAATAATGGCTGACACCGTTTCATTCCAGGCCCCTAAGAATGAGTACATAGCGGCGGCTGCCAGCCCCGGCAAAGCCAGCGGCAGGGTAATGCGCAAAAACGATCGGGCTTTGCTGGCCCCGAAAACCTGGGCTGCCTCTTCCAGCGATTCGGGGATGCCCATGAAAATGCTGGCTGTGATCCAGACAGTGAGAGCGATGTTACCGATGGAGTATACCAAAGACAGGCCGATGGGCTTGTCGTAGAAATTCAGACCAACGAGAATCTTGATCATAGGGATGGCGATGGCCACGCCTGGGAACATCCTCACAAACAGAACGCTGAACTTCAGTAGATCCTTTCCCTTGAAGGCATACCTGGCAAAAGCATAGCCCGCCATTCCTCCGATGGATAGAGAGATGATTATGGTCAGGGCGCAGATCTGCAGGCTTCTGATCAGGGCGGGAACCGCCTCGGAGCCGGCCACCCCGAAGAAGCTCTGGTAGTTGCTCAGTAGGTTTCTCCGGCGGGTGAAATAGACCACGTCCTGCATCTCCTCCAGCTTGGCGATTTGCTGTTCGATGTCTTCCAAGGTCATGGGAGTGGCCAACTGGTATTTCATATAATCGGACATTTTTTGCAGCTCTTTGGTGTCTAGAACCGTCTCAAAGCCGCCTTCTACCCTGTCGTAGACGCTCAGGAGGTAGCCCCGCTTCCCATATTCCAGCTTAAACTGGGTGTTGAGGGCAGGGACCATCGGCAGGGGATACTCATAAGCCTCTCTCGTGGATAGAAAGGACAGCGAGACGATGAAGTAGAGCGGCAACAATAGGGCAACCACGACTCCGACGACAAAGACGTAGAAAATCGTTGTTCTTGCGGCCTTGGCGACGCTTACCGGTTTCTTTTTCGTCTTTGTCATGTTAGTTGCTCCTTCTCTCGCTTAAATGCTCCCGATACCTGTAGATAGGCCAGGGCCGCCAGGGACACGATAGCGGCAACCACGAGGGTGTAGCCAGCCGCCATCTGATCGGCGATATACAACTGATCTACCTCCTTGGTGTAGAAGACAACCCTTTCAACCAAAACAGGCAGCCTGGAGAACCCGAGAAGAAGCACTACGATGAGCCATATCTGGATCGCCGAGATCATCCTCAGTATCACGGCTGTCGTAATGGTCGGCTTGAGCAAGGGGAGGGTGATTTTCCTCAGGACGTGCAAGTAGTTCCCGCCGAACACATACCCAGCTTCTCTCATTTCCTCTTGTATGTTCTGCAATCCCGCCAGCAAGATGATCATGACCGAGGGGATCACCTGCCAGGCATCAAGGATAATCAGCGTTGCCAGGAGCTTGGCATTGGAGCCTACCAGCCAGTATATCTTCTTGCCTTCCGCCAGAATCCCCAGGTAGCCCAACAGGCTATTCAGCCACCCATGGGCGGTGAGTCCGGTGATCCACATGGCTCCCGCTGCGGCGGATGGGAGCGCCATGGGAATCATGGCCATGAATAAGAAAATGCCTGAGCCTTTGAATTTCCTGTTGATGAGCAGGGCGAGAAATAGGGCGGCGAGGAACTCAAGAGTAACGGAGAAAACCACAATAATCGCGGTGTTCTTGACGGCAGCTACGAAATTCTCCTCGCGGAAGACGAGCGCGAAGTTGTCCAGTGTAAACTGGCCCGCGGCGCCGGTGAAGCTGGCGATGATTGACGAGAGGACCGGCCGCAGCCAAAACGCGGCGTAATAGAGGATGACGGGAAGCACCAACAGATAAGGAGTTGCCCCTTTTGCAATACTCTTCCAGTTTCTGCCATTACGGCGCGCTATTGCTGCCATACCCATTCATCCCTTTCGGTGTTGTTTAGGTAAGCGTTCAGGTGCCAGGCACTTTCATCGGCTTCTTGGGGACTGCAGCGCCTCCAGGCTGAGTGAGATTGTTCAATCAATCGGCTATTCGCAAGTGCCTGGCACCTTATGAGGATATTTAGAAGACAGAGCCGGGAAATGGGACCGTCTTCCCGGCTCTATCCAGTCGAAAGTAGCTACACGCGCATCAGTGGTGCTACTTCAAGAGACCATCCACACATGCCTGTGCAGTGTCGAGCCGTGCCTGATCTACGTCATTGCCTGCCAAGATCGTGTCCTCGAACACGTCGTCAAAGCACGCCTTGACGGCTCCCCAGTCCTGGTACAGGTAGGACGGCACGCCCGAGGCGATGCCCTGCTCAAGCACCAGAATGGCCTTGGACATGACCTCGTCAACGGCCTCGTCACCCATGTAGTCGAGCGCTTCCTGCACGGGCGGGATGAAGCCACCGGTGCCCTTGGCGATCTTCACCTGAATGTCGGGGCGAGTCAGGTATTCCAGGAACATGACTGCCAGGTCATGGTTCAGCGCGCCCTTCATGATGGCGTAACCGCTGACCCCGGCGATGGTGCCGATGCCCTTTGACCCAATTGGCG
>Ga0265594_1003429_pt1 | contig 10531 bp, 6 predicted proteins | sample saktaG_11_FD_190147 | JGI IMG/M metagenome (GOLD analysis project Ga0265594, IMG submission 190147) | Saline water microbial communities from Sakinaw Lake, British Columbia, Canada - sak_2011_5_24_80m | ecosystem: Environmental > Aquatic > Non-marine Saline and Alkaline > Saline ... | reverse complement strand
GATATAAGGAACAACGCCCGGGTAGGTACAACCCTTCCATTCTTCTGGCATGCCTGGATAATCTTGCGGCCACACCGCCTTCAGCTCTCCATCCTGCCACTGGCATCCAAGGCTGGTAACATAACCCGGCCCATACACTACATCATGAGGCAGCGCCGGAAACTTCGAACCTGGGGGATAGTACATTATCCTGCCCGCCGTACTATTGTAGTCCGTCTTCTCTATATACGGAATCAGGGCATTATTATCCAGTGTCTGTGCCTTTTCAATTTGTTCTACCACACTCTTGATAGCATCGCAGGTGCCACTACAATATGTGGGGAGCTCTCCTGTCTCTTCAATAAAGCTCTCGACGAAGGGCACAGTCGAAGCGGTTTGCTCCACCCCTCGAGCATAGGTATTCAGGGTTAAATCATAGTTACCCTTACCACCTGTCGATTCCCAGAAGTCCAGCTTCTGAGCTTCAACATTGATGCCTGACGAACATGCCGGAATTTCAAGCTCGCCCCACTGCTTGGCATAGGTAATGCCCACCGGCCCTGAGAAGGTAGTGAAGATGATGTGAGGCTCTTTTTCAGCTATAGCACTCAGCTCGGCAGTAACATCCGTGGCTGTATCCGACGGCCGCCAGGTGCCAACAACATCCACCCCCATCGCAGGCAAGTTCGCCTCGGCGAAACCCACTATCGGGTCAGCCCATATCAGCTTTTCAGCTAATATGGCAACTTTTAGCTTCTGCTGCGGCGGCATACCCAGCGCATCTTTTAACATACCCCCAACCATCCGCAGGATAATGAAGTCAGTCTGAACCAGGAAAATGGAATTGATCGGAGTAGCCCGGAAGAAGTACTTGTAGCGGTCATAATCCTTGGCTACCGATTGACACAAGTCAATAGCGGAGGAGCCACAACCGATGAAAAGCTTGTTGTAGTCCATAGCCACTTCCAGCATTCCCAGTACACCTTCAGTCCGGAATCCTCCAACCACAAAGTCCGGCTTATCTACCGTTATCAGTCGCTCCATCACCGCCGCCGCCCCCGCCGGCTCAAAGATTTCATTCGAATCCGCCTGAATTAACTCGATGAAGTACTGCTCGCCATTTAGCATTATGCCCCCGGCATCATTGATTTCCTTCGCTGCCTTTTGGGCACCCCACCAGTGGCCTTCTCCCTCGAGATTCTGCATCGGCCCGATAACACCAACCTTTATCACGTTCTCTTCTGCCGCCGGGCCAGCACAGGCAGGGACAACCAGCGCTATCAGTAAAACGCTGGCAAGAACAGCAAACATAAACTTTCTCATTACTTTAGCCTCCTTACTTTTTATTTAAATTCTCCCGCCGTCGAGCAACCCTCGACCCTAGATTGCCCCCGGCGTCTTGCGTTCTCATTACCTTGATTCTATTCCCTCAAAACTACCACTAGGCCCATACAAACCAAAACAAACACACCACCGCTACACGGCTACACCTATATTCCACAACATCAAAAACCACAACCTCTCCACTAAAACCATAAATATTATACTACTTCTGTCAAGCCTTCGAATTGCCTCAAAAATATTGTTACTAAGAGTTAGGTAAATGTGACGCGAGGTAGCATATCAAGAATATAGGGAGGCAGTGCGAGAGCGTTATTTTCGAGCTGGTAAGAAGGATAAAGGAAGAATATTGGACGAGTTCGTCAATGTCGCTGGTTACCCCTTAATCCGTGAGTTTAGATTCAAAAGGCTGGCCTCAAGGGTGCTAAGCTAGATTCACAGATTTTTGTGTCATTGCGAGCCCTTCGCCTTTTGTCATTCTGGTGAGCCGAAGCCCTGGGGGCAGCGAGGAATCTCTGGCTCAGGGTAAACTCCGCGAAGCAATCTCGCCATGACCCCTACTGTCTTTGCGAGCGAAGCGAAGCAATCTCGCCATAACCCCTACTGTCTTTGCGAGCGAAGCGAAGCAATCTCCGAAAACCCCACCGAGATTGCCACGGCACTTCGTGCCTCGCAATGACAGCCGGGGGGGCCTGGAGAATCCACGGATTAAGGACCAGTTACCAGCACTTGAATTATAAATGCCTCAATCATAGCCTATCTAGCTAAACATCCTTTCAAAAAATTCAATTCCCTTTTTAGGAACCCCGGGCTGTTACAACCAACCCGGGGTCCCCAAATAGACCTGGCTAAACCACTTGCTATTCGAACTGCAAGGTGTGTACTATTTCTGAGAACAGTGGTACGTCGAAAGGTGCCATCACGTCTATCGTGCCTACTATAACCAGCACCCACTTGTTGCCCTTTTGCACCCCAAGCGTCACAGCATCGGCTGGAAATCCCTGTAGTCCCGCTTTGCATATGATCTCAGTGGCCGGGGTGCCATCTGCCAGGGCTGTCTCACTCTCGGACTCAATACTAATGTCTGTGCCCCCAGCCGCCTCGAGTGCAGCGGTGACCGCATCGGCACAGGTAGCACCCTCTTCAATAGCAACAAACATCACGGGAACCAAAGCTGCTCCAGCGTAGAAGACAGTTGTTTCCCCTGTTGCTTCTTTCTCTGCCCACTTGCTTGGGTACTTGACAGAGAAGCCGTAGTCTGCATTCGTATACTCAGCAGCTTTAAATGAGATTGCACCTTCCTCTTCGAACTGCAAGGTGTGTACTATTTCTGAGAACAGTGGTACGTCGAAAGGTGACATCACGTCTATCGTGCCTACTATAACCAGCACCCACTTGTTGCCCTTCTGCACCCCAAGCGTCACAGCATCGGCTGGAAATCCCTGTAGTCCCGCTTTGCATATGATCTCAGTGGCCGGGGTGCCATCTGCCAGGGCTGTCTCACTCTCGGACTCAATACTAATGTCTGTGCCCCCAGCCGCCTCGAGTGCAGCGGTGACCGCATCGGCACAGGTAGCACCCTCTTCAATAGCAACAAACATCACGGGAACCAAAGCTGCTCCAGCGTAGAAGACAGTTGTTTCCCCTGTTGCTTCTTTCTCTGCCCACTTGCTTGGGTACTTGACAGAGAAGCCGTAGTCTGCATTCGTATACTCAGCAGCTTTAAATGAGATTGCACCTTCCTCCGCTGGCGCTGCTTCCTCAACAGGTGCCGCTTCCTCTATTACCCACTCATGCTCGAGAACCCTTGGCGGTATGATGTAAGGAACAATGCCCGGGTAGGTACAACCTTTCCATTCCTCTGGCATGCCGGGAAAATCTTGCGGCCACACCGCCTTTAGCTCTCCATCCTGCCACTGGCAACCCAGGCCGGTAATATAACCCGGCCCAAATACTACATCATGAGGCAGCGCCGGAAACTTCGAATCGTTGGGATAGTACATAAACCTACCTGCGGTACTCATGTAGTCCGTCTTCTCTATATACGGAATCAGGACATCAGGGTCCAGGCTCTGTGACTTTTCAACCTTATCTACATAATTGAGGATGGCATTGTAGGTATCAGCACAATATGTTGGAAAATCCCCCGTCTCTTCATAATAGCTGTCAAGAAAGGGCACAGTCAAAGGGCTTTGCTGCACTCCTAGAGCATACATATTAGCAGTCATATCATAGTTACCCATGCCACCAGTCGATTCCCAGAAGCCCTCCTTCTGGGCTTCAACGTTGATGCCTGCCGAACACGCCGGTATCTCCAGTTCACCCCACTGCTTGGCATAGGTGATACCTACTGGCCCGGAGAACACGTGGAAGATGATGTGAGGCTCTTTATCAGCTATGGCTGACAGCTCGGCAGTAACATCCGTCGCTGTATCCGACGGCCGCCAGGTGCCAACAATATCCATCCCCATTGCCGGCAACTTTGTCTCGGAAATAGGCAACATCGGGTCAGCCCATGTCAGCTTTTCAGCTATTATGGCAACTTTTAGATTTTGCTGTGGCGGCATGCCCAGCGCATCTCTCAACATGCCTCCAACCATCTCCAGGACCAAGAAGTTACCCATGACTAGGAAAATGGAATTGACCGGAGTACCCCTGAAAAAGTACTTGTAGCGGTCATAATCCTTGGCAACCTTTCCGCAGAGCTCTGGATCAGCAGGACCACAACCAATGAAAAGCTTGTGGTAGTCCATGGCCACTTCCTGCATAGCGAATACAGCTTCAGACCTGAAACCTCCGACAATAAGATCAGGCTCATCTACCGTTATCAGTCGCTCCATCACCGCCGCCGCCCCCGCCGGCTCAAAGATTTCATTCGAATCCGCCTGGATCAGCTCAATAAAGTACTGCTCGCCATTTAGCATTATGCCCCCGGCATCATTGATTTCTTTCGCTGCCTTTTGGGCACCCCACCAGTGAGCTTCTCCCTCGAGATTCTGCATCGGCCCGATAACACCAACCCTTATCACGTTCTCTTCTGCTGCTGGGCCAGCACAGGCAGGGACAACCAGCGCTATCAGTAAAACGCTGGCAAGAACAGCAAACATAAACTTTTTCATTACTTTAGCCTCCTTATTTTTTATTACTTAAATTCCCCCGCCGCCGAGCAACCCTCGACCCTAGATTGCCCCCGGCGTCTTGCGTTCTCATTACCTTGATTCTATTCCCTCAAAACTACCACTAGGCCCATACAAACCAAAACAAACACACCACCGCTACACGGCTACACCTATATTCCACAACATCAAAAACCACAACCTCTCCACTAAAACCATAAATATTATACTACTTCCGTCAAGCCTTCGAATTGCCTCAAAAATATTGTTACTAAGAGTTAGGTAAATGTGACGCGAGGTAGCATATCAAGAATATAGGGAGGCAGTGCGAGAGCGTTATTTTCGGGCTGGTAAGAAGGATAAAGGAAGAATATTGGACGAGTTCGTCAATGTCGCTGGTTACCCCTTAATCCGTGAGTTTAGATTCAAAAGGCTGATCTCAAGGGTGCTAAGCTAGATTCATATATTTTTGTGTCATTTTGAGCCCTTCGCCTTTTGTCATTCTGGTGAGCCGAAGCCCTGAGTGCAGCGAAGAGGCAGCGAAGAATCTCTGGCTCAGGGTAAACTCCGCGAAGCAATCTCGCCATGACCCCTACTGTCTTTGCGAGCGAAGCGAAGCAATCTCCCAAAACCCTACCGAGATTGCCACGGCACTTCGTGCCTCGCAATGACAGATGAGGATTTCCCCGGTGAATCCGCGGATTATGGGCCAGATTACATAGTCAGCTTCAAAAATCAAGGCAAAATCTACATATACATTCCCGCAGAAACATTCAGTACCTGCCCCGTGATAAAAGCAGCATCGTCTGAGGCCAAGAACAAAACAGGTTTGGCAGCATCCTTTGGCTCCATCGGCTTGCCCTGAAGAAGTGCCATATCCCTTACCTTCTTGGGTATTCCTACCGGTTCTCCATCCACTACTTCCTGTTGCTCCTCCTTGGCTCTGGTCAGCCTAGTATCAACAAAGCCATAGGCAACCACATTACAGTTGATACCAAATCTTGCCCACTCCCTGGCTACAGTCTTGGTAAGCCCAATCAAGCCTGCCTTGGCAGCAGAATAGTTAATCTGGCCGATGTTGCCCATCAGGCCAGCTACAGACGCCACGTTGATTATTGTGCCATTATGGCCTTCTTTCATCATGTACTTGGAGGCTGCCCTGATACAGTTGAATGTCCCTTTGAGACTAATATCTATACACCTATCCCACTGAGCATCAGTCATCTTATGTATCAAAGCATCCCGTGTAAGTCCGGCGTTGTTAACCAAGATATCAAGCTTTCCGAACTTCTCCACTGCCATATCCATCATTTTCTGGCAATCTTCCAGTTTGGTAACATCGCCAGCGCAAGCTACAGCTTTCCCCCCAGCAGCTTGTATCTCCTTGCCTACTTCCAATAGCGGAGCTTCATCAATATCACTCACCACCACAGCAGCACCTTCATTAGCAAACAGCACTGCATCGGCTTTTCCCATTCCCCTTCCTGCTCCAGTAATAACAGCTACCTTTCCGTCAAGCCTTCCCATTCGTTACCTCCTTTATCTGACTTTTAAACTTTGATTGACCCCATAAAAATTACACTGTTTCTACTTTTAGACAAATAGTCTACTCAACACTTAACCACACCAATAACCTTGCTTATCCTTTACTTCGTGGCGGCAAGGTAACCGAAGCTGCGCCAAGCGTAGTCTTCTCTCCCTTTCCATTCTCCACCCAAATCTCACACTCGACAAAATGTTTATCCTTCTCAACATATTTCTTAGTCACCTTGCCCTTACACCACCATGTCTCGCCCTCATGAGGCTCCTCCATCGTTTTCATTTTGCGAGGATAGTCCATGCCGCGGTATTGGCAAGACAGCCTTCTAAGCTCCCCCTGTTCCCCAATCCAGTCTGTCATCAGTTGGCCCAGCCAGGCACGTTTAAGGGCCCCGTGGACAATACGCGAACCGACACCTTGGGCCTTGGCAAAATCGTCGTCATAATGCAAAGGATTACAGTCACCCGAAGCTCCCGCCCACTGGACCAGCATTCGCGTTGTGGCAACCTTAGCCAGCGGAGTCACCTCGGTACCTACATCAACATCCTCATAATAAAGCTGCTTAGCTATACCTGCCTCCATAATCGAAAGATAATACCACTGAACAGCCTATCGATTAATAACAGTCGCCCAGCTTTTAACCACTACATCGCCATTCTGATTCAAGAAAGTGGTCTCGACTATAGTGACCACCATTTTGCCCGATTTAGTTTCCTTTTCAGACATACTGACAATCTTGGATGTGGAAGCCAATACATCACCAGCGCCTATCGTCTCAAAAAACTCATACTCGATGCCACCGTCAAGCACGCTGGGCGGTGCCCCAGCTTTAATTAACATCACCGGGAGCGCAAGGGGATCCCACACCCCCAACTTTGTAGGCCAACCGGTGAACCCTGGAGGGCAAATCAGCCTACCATATTTGCTTTCTCTAGCGTACTCCACATCATTGTATAAAGGATTTGGGTCACCTATGGCTTCGGCATATCTCTGGATTGCCCCTTCTTCAACCTTAAAAACAACAGGCTCTGTAGTCATGCCTATCAGCTTTCTCATCTCATCAGTGATCAGAGAACGTTGGGCCACTATTCACCCTCCTTACGGTTGCTCTTGTATTAAAGCCCTACAATAAAAGTGCTGATGAGACAGCGTGAAGGAAAACCACCAAGGTTATGAGTCATCCCATACTTGGGATTCTTTACCTGCCTAGGGCCACACTTTCCTTGAAGCTGCTTATACTCCTCATACATCATCCTCAATCCAGAAGCGCCAATAGGATGGCCGAAGCACTTCAGGCCACCATCGGTTTGGATAGGCTGCTCACCATCCAGATTGAAACGGCCAGCATCAATATCCTCTTTAACCTTTCCCCTGGGGCTGAATTGCAAATCTTCCATGGTTACCGCCTCAGTGATAGAAAAGCAGTCATGAACCTCAGCCATGCTTATCTCTTCACGCGGATTCTTTATCCCTGCTTCTTCATAAGCTCTTGCCGCAGCACGCGTGGTTGTCTCAACATGGGTGCCATCGTAATCGGTATACATAACCTCTTCACCCGAGCTTCCCGCAATTTGAAGGGCTTTAACAAAAACAGGGTCAGGCCTGAACTTTTTAGCCATATCAGACCGAACCACGATAGCCACCGCTGAACCGTCACTAACCCCACAACAATCGAACAGCCCCAACGGCCAGGCAATTATGGGAGCATTCATTATCTGTTCCACGGTGACTTCTCGGCGCAGGTGTGCTTTCTCACACATAGCACCATTGTGGTGACTCTTCGCTGATACTTTAGCCAGCATCATTTTGCCTTCCTCAGGGCTAAGGCCATATCTTGCAAAATACCTGGTAGCCAACATGGCAAACGCCCCCGGAGCAGTTAAATTCGGTGAAAAAAGCGAATCCCTCTTCCCCAAGGCACCGAGGGCCATATCTGGGAGGCCGCCATAGCCAATATCCTTAAGCTTCTCCACACCAAGCGCCATAGCAATATCACAAGCCCCTGATGCAACCGCATAACAGGCCCCCCTCAGAGACTCTGAGCCACTGGCACACATATTCTCCACATGCGTCACCGGGATAAACGGTAATTTTAGCGCTTCAGCCATGGGCAACCCACTAACCCCCTGGTTAATCTCCGTAAATTGATTGCCTGACCAGGCTGCCTGAATATCTTTTGGCTCTATTCCAGCATCCTCAATAGCTTCAGTAAATGCCTCTATCATCAAGTCTTCAGGACCCGCATCCCAGCGTTCCCCAAATTTGGTACAACCCATACCTATAATTGCCACTTTGTCTTTTATGCTACCCATTTTTATTCCCTCCTGAATTTGATAGTTTAATTATACCTACTCTGGAACTGCTTTCCAAAAGTAGGAGTAAGTGCCCCTGGCTTCATCAGCAAATTTCCTGCGAAAGCTCATTTCCACTGGCATGTCCACCTTAACAGCACCTGATTCGCAATCAGTCAGGTCAAACATATTACTCCCGCCGCCTTCGAAGCGCACCATACCATATATCGCCGGAGGATTGATGCTGAAGGCCAGTCTGTCTTCAGTATAAGTAAAAAGGCGTCCTTTTTTATCTGAGAACCTGTAATCTTCCATCTCATCAAGAGCTTTACAATCAGGATTCACACACACCCTCTGAGCGGGAATTTGCGGCGTGCCACACTTCTTACACTTCGACCCCACGAGAGCCAGAAGTCCCCGACGATACCTCCAAGCTAATGTCTTCTGTTCCCATGCCACCGACTCAGCCCTGATGCCCTTATCTACCGGAATCAGATTCCGAAAAGTGGCATATTTTTCATAACTGGTTAGACTGCTTTTCGATGCCAAGTATTCCTTGACTTCCTTTCTCTTACCTTTCATGCCACCTACTTTTTCCGTTGCCTGAAAGAGCAAAGCATCGCTTCCATTCCCAAAACTGGCAACAACAATATTATCCTTTGGATTGGCATCTTCAAGCGCTGCCACAAGTAAGATTAAGGAGTAAGCAGTGCCACTATCACCCAAAGTATCAAGCATATGTGCCTGAATTTGAGCAGGTTCAATGCCAAGTCTCTTCCCTATATTCGCATGGTCTCTAAGATAGAGGCAAGGATAACACGCCTTAGCCACATCCCTGGGGTTGAGGCTGCATTTCTTGGCCAGCCCTGAGATTGATTCGGGAATAAATTTATTATATGCCTCATCTCTAATCCACCTGTCCTCCCAGACATGCTCAAATTTGTCAGTGTCCGCCATCCACTTATCTACAAAGTCATAAGAGACAGAATACGCTCCCTGAAAGTCAGCAATTACATCACCTTCTCCTAAAAGAACAGCCGCAGCGCCATCCCCATAGGACTCTTCCTGAGCGCTGCCGGATTTTGGAACACGACAATCAGAAGTGCATACCAGTATGTTCTTGGCTGCTCCCGCCTTAATTGCATTGCAGGCAGCGATTAATGCAGTAGTACCCGACTTGGTGGAACCTGCGAAATCAGCAGTCGTTATATCAGGTCTTAAATCAAGAGCAGTAGCAATTATTCCCGCATTTTGCCTTTCCTTATAAGGCAAGCTGATACTGCCAAAATACACCCCATCAATTGTGTTCCTGTCGACCCCTTTCAAACAATTCATACCTGCGTTTACCGCCATGCTAATGCTATCCTCATCATAATTAGCTACTGCCTTTTCCCCGGCCATATAGGTGGCTGGGTTTAGCCATCCCATAGCTGCATAGATAATATTGCGGTCCAGCCTATAGCGAGGAATATAAGCTCCGCACGCCTTGATACCTACCATTACATTTTACCTCCTTATAATAGTTTTTTGACCCCTGCAAATATAGCACAAGCTTCATCAAACATCAATAGCTAATAGCGTCTGGTATTATATCATAATTTTGTGTAAATTCTCTTCTGAGAAGGAAAAAGGGCGTATCCTTTCAATAATGAAAAACAAAGAAAGGAGGGACATGCCCATGGTCATGGTCTAAAGACCTGACCGAATTAACATTAAGGTATTTATGGAGAGAGGTCAAGGATGAAGATGATTGGTGAGGAGAAATCAACGAGCGTACTATGAACATGGTGAAGTTAATCTTAAAAAGTAGCTTGGGAGAGAAGTTACTAAAAGAGCTTCAAGCTACCAGATACCAGAGGAGCCGGTCAAGGCGAGGCTCTCGGAATATCGCCCTGCTACGAGATACTTCTTGTCTTGGCTCTTGGCAAGCCCAAGGAAACGGTAGTAATCGAGACAGTTGGGCCCAGTAGAGATATCAAATACTGGCGTGACAGCCAAGGTGTACACCACGTGCCAAAGCGAGCGCTGGATGATATTGTCGTTAGCTAGATATGTGGCTAGCTTGTATGGCAGGAGTTAAAGACATTGCATGATGTCAATTCTTCCGACAAGACAATCTTGATATCCAGTTATTGCCAAGATAAAATAACTTAAACCCCGATACATGCCCAGAGTGACATGGCTTTGCAGTTTAATCTCAGGGAGGCTAAAATATACCGCATGGGAAAGATGAAAGGATACAATTGGCATCGAGCTTTAATTAT
>Ga0265594_1003427_pt1 | contig 10536 bp, 6 predicted proteins | sample saktaG_11_FD_190147 | JGI IMG/M metagenome (GOLD analysis project Ga0265594, IMG submission 190147) | Saline water microbial communities from Sakinaw Lake, British Columbia, Canada - sak_2011_5_24_80m | ecosystem: Environmental > Aquatic > Non-marine Saline and Alkaline > Saline ... | reverse complement strand
TACTGAAGGGCCGCTGCTTGTTCTTGCCGGCCCGGGCAGCGGCAAAACCCGCGTCATCACATATCGAATCGCAGCCCTCATCGATTCAGGCGTTCGGCCATATAATATCTGTGCGATAACCTTCACCAACAAGGCCGCCGAGGAGATGCGCCAAAGGGCATTCACTCTTGGCGCTTCGGCCGGCGCGTATATCAGCACGTTCCATTCTTTGTGTGTCAGGATCCTTCGCCAGTATGCGGATCAGGCCGGAATTCATACGAACTTCAGCATCTATGACAGCTCCGACCAGGCCAGATGTATCAAGCAGGCGGTTAAAAATTGCAAACTGGATACCACAAATTTTTCTCCTGCCCGAATGCTCGATGCGATTTCCACGCTTAAGAACAAGCTGATCGACACCGAAACGTTCAAGACCGACGCGTTCGACTTTTTTTCCATCAAACTGGCTGAAATATATCTGAGCTACCAGAATATCCTTGGCGAACTGAACGGGCTCGATTTTGACGACCTGCTTATGAAAACGGCCTTTCTGCTGCGGGACTGTCCCGATGTCTGCCGTGAGCTTGGCGATCGTTTCAAATATCTGCTCATCGACGAGTATCAGGACACAAACCACGCCCAGTATTCAATCGCCAAAGCCCTTGCTTCGAACCATAATAATATTTGTGCGACCGGCGATCCGGACCAGTCCATTTATCGCTGGCGCGGCGCCGACATCCGCAACATAATGGCCTTCGAAAGCGACTGGCCCGATGCTGTCGTTGTCAAGCTCGAAGAGAATTTTCGCAGCACAGCGAATATTCTCGCTGTGGCGGATCATTTGATTGCGTTTAACCGGAACAGGAAAATCAAAAAGCTCATCCCTACAAAACCCGAGGGCGAGAGTATTCGTGTTACGGGATTCGAAGATGAGAACGAAGAAGCCCACGCCGTTGCTCAGCAGATAAAAGAGCTGACCGGCAAAGGCGCTTCTCTTAACGACATTGCGATATTCTATCGTGTCAATGCCCAGAGCCGCGCGCTCGAAGAGGCATTCATCCGCAATAAAATGCCATACCAGATTGTTCGGGGCGTGGAATTCTACAGAAGAAAAGAAATCCGCGACCTGCTCGCTTACTTAAAAGTCCTCGTCAATCCCAGCGATGAAATCGCACTTTTGCGTATCATCAACACGCCCGCCCGCGGCATAGGAAAAGTGACAACCGACAGGGTCTCAGCTTATGCCGCCCGGTACAATATCAGCTTCTTCGAGGCACTTAAGAAATCCAATGATATCGAGTCTCTTTCCAAAGCAGCGAAAGCCAAGCTCACCGTTTTTGTCAACATGCTCCAACAGTTCGCCAAAGACGTAGCCGGCAAGGTAGCACCGCTCGCCGAGCGTGTCTTTACCGAATCGGGCATGGCTGAATCTCTTGCTGCCGGCGGTCCTGATGGTCTGAACGCGCTGGAGAACCTCAACGAACTGATAAACAGCGCCGCCGAGTATGACAAGCAGGCCGAGGAGCCTTCGCTGCTCGACTATCTCCAGCAAATATCGCTCTTCAGTGACACCGATGCCTACGACGCCGCCAGCGACCGTGTTGCGCTGATGACACTGCACGCTGCAAAGGGACTCGAATTCGAACACACCTTTATCACTGGCGTCGAAGCCGGTTTACTGCCGCACGAAAGAAGTACAGGCGAGGATGATGAACAATTGGAGGAGGAGCGCAGACTCTTTTTTGTCGGTATTACGCGTGCCAAAACGGATTTGTTTATCAGTTACGCCCGCTACCGAACCGTGCGAGGCCAGTTCCTGCGAACCATACCGTCCCAATTTCTCTTCGAGCTCGGCACAAACTTCACCGAACAAGCCCGGCATGACGACATTGATGACGACATTGATATTGATGACCATCATGAATATGACCTCCCAAGCCAAACCGTGCCGCGTTTCAAGAAGGGTCAACTGGTCCGGCATGAAAAATTCGGCCTCGGCAGAATCAAACAGTTTCTCGATATGGGCGAAAACAGCGTCGTTGCCATCAGATTCAATTCTGGACAGACAAAATCACTCATGGTAAAATACGCCAACCTTTCAGAGGTGGATATTTAGCCGGCGGACAGGCGCAGGTTTGGATGCTCCTATCCGGCGGGAAGTTCAACGAAAACGCAAAAAGGAGAGAAAAATGAACAAAGAGATAAACAGGAGAGAATTCATTCAATTGTCAGTAGCGGGAAGTGCTCTATGCCTTGGCGGTTCGAGCCTTGTATTCGGCGCCGGTTCAAGAGGTTCGAAACTCATCAGTCCGGGCTGCCGGGGAACAAAAGTCAAAGTCGCCAGAATTTACATGGGTACCTCGCACGGCCTGTGGCCCGAGCCAAGAATGGATTTCAAAAAAGAGATTGCATTTTATGAATCCGAGTTTGCGAAGCTTAAAGGCGAACTGTCGGACGTCGAATTCGTGATCGACCAACTGGTTTCAACCGCGGATCAGATAAAGCCGCTAAAAAGCAAGCTGGAGGGTGTTGACGGAATCCTGGCAATACATTTCAACATCGGCGTCTGGCCGATTCTCAATGAAATACTCAGCGTCGGTAAACCCACGGTCATTTTTGCCGCCCCGTATTCCGGTCACGGTTGGACGGGATTAGGATCTGTACAGAAGCAGGAAATAGGATCCAAACTCGAATGCATGCTCACAAGCGACTACAGCCAGTTGGCGGTTGCCATAAGGCCTTTCCATGCGATTCATCATCTGAGAGAAGCCAAAGTCCTGAACCTTACGACCCGGAACTTCGACGATTATGCGAACGCCATGAAGGACAAGTTCGGAACCGAGATCAAACGAATCGAGCGTCAGCAGGTGCTCGACGCTTATGACGCTGTAAGTGACAGAGACGCCAAAACGGAGACCGAACGCTGGATCAGAGAAGCAAAGGAGGTTGTCGAACCATCTCCGGGTGAGGTATTCAAGTCCTGCAAACTGGCGCTTGCCTTTGAGAACATGCTGAATGAGGAAAACGCGACTGTGCTGACTATCGACTGCTATGGCACCATGTGGGACAAAACAATCAAGCTGCCCGCTTACCCTTGTGTTGGATTTACGAGGCTCAATAACATGGGCTTAGGTGGTATCTGTGAATCGGATTTACAGAGCGCAATGACTCACATAATCATACAGGGGCTGGTCGGCAAGCCCGGCTTTATCAGCGATCCGACGGTGGATGAATCCAAGAACGGTATCATTCTGGCTCACTGTCTGGGAACGACGAAAATGGATGGTCCGGATGGGCCCGCTGCTCCGTACAAGTTACGAACGGTTATGGAAAGAAGGGAAGGAGTTACCCCGCAGGTGTTTATGCAGATCGGCCGGAAGGTCACCCAGGCCAAACTGGTCGGTACCGACTTCATACCGTACTTCACCGGTGAGATTATCGATGCGCCCGACGTGGACAGAGGCTGCCGGACCAAGATCACCGTCAAAGTGGATGGCGATATTGAGAAACTGTGGAAGAACTGGACGAGTGGCTTGCATCGAGTAACGTGCTATGGAGATATCACAAAGGAATTGGGTTCTTTCTGTAAATACAAAGACATTAAAATGGTCAATGAAGCTGTATGAGATGGAAAGGCGGTTATATGAATCGGCGTGATTTCCTAAAAGCGACAGGATTTACCGCGGCTTCGGCGGCATTTTCAAGGCCGCTGTTTGCCGCGACAGAGCAAAAAAACGAGATTCTCGATCAGGCTGATGCCCGTATTGAAAAGCACCGGAAGGGCGATGCAGTATTGAAACTTGCCGGGCCGGATGGAAAATCGCTACAGAACGGCCTTGCCGTAAAGATAGAACAAAAGAAGCACAAGTTTCTGTTCGGCTGCAACATTTTCAAGCTGGGCCAATGTAGGACGCCGGAGGACAACGCTGCGTACGAAGAACGCTTCGCGGCACTTCTGAACTTCGCTACGCTGCCGTTCTATTGGTGGAATTACGAGCGACGGCAGGGCCAGCCGGACGATGAGCGTACCGACCAAATCGTTCGCTGGTGCAAGACACATAACATCACGACCAAGGGCCATCCACTTGCCTGGAACTATGTAGACCCGCAGTGGCTGCCGAAGGAACCGGCCGAAGCAATGCAGCTTCAGCTTAAACGTATCGGCAGATGCGTTGAGAGATTCAAAAACGACATCGAAATCTGGGACGTGGTCAACGAAGCCACGCATTACGACCGGGAACAAATCAAGAAGCAGGCGCCGATATTAACCGAGGCTATACGCAAAATGGGCGTCGGGGCATACGTCCGCGAAGCGTTCAAAGCGGCCCGGCAGGCCAATCCCAAAGCCACGCTGATCATCAACGATTATCGAACCGATCCCGCTTTTGGCGAGAAGGTGATTTCGCAATTAACCGATGAGGCCAAGCAGCCGCTTTATGACGTTATCGGCATCCAATCGCACATGCACGGCAAATATTGGGGCGCCCAGCGGGCATGGGAAGTCTGTGAACAGTTTGCTACATTCGGAAAACCGCTGCACTTTACAGAGACGACTGTGGTTTCAGGCCCCAAGACGCAACAGGCCTGGCTGACCACGCCGGAGGGTGAAAAACGTCAGGCCGAGCAGGTCGCCGAGTTTTACCGTGTACTTTTCTCGCACCCGGCTGTCGAGGCCATCACATGGTGGGACTTCACCGACCAGAATGCGTGGCAGCAAGCTCCGGCCGGCCTCGTCCGGGCGGATATGACGCCTAAACCCGCATATGAAGAATTAGAACGCCTCATCAAAGGCAAATGGTGGACTCAGGCCGAGACAACTACCAACGCAGAGAGCATCGCACGATTCCGCGGTTTCCTCGGAGAATATGAAGTCAGCACGCAAGTAGACGGCGAAAAGCTAATCGGCACTTTCCGGCTCGATAAAACTGCGACGGAAATGACAGATGTTCAACTGAAAGCGTAAATAGAAAACAGCAAGAACTAAACGGAAGTCTTGCAGAAAATATAGAAACAATCGAGAAAGGTAAACAAGCGTGTCAGAACCAGAAATAAAACTTTACCGTAAAAATGTAATGGCAAATGTAATCGGCGATGAGCATGGTATCACCGACAAACAATGGGCCAAACTCGCTGAAAAAATCGAGCCGCTCATTCTAATCATTATGAAGGAAATCGCAGGCTATAAGCGACACCCCAATATCACACCTACGCGTTACGGCTTGCTCCCAACGAACACCGAACTCGCCGATGAAATCATGAAACGAGCCAACGAGCTGAAAGGACGATATGACAATCTCGTTGTTCTTGGCATTGGTGGTTCGGCGCTTGGCAACATAGCTTTGCAAACTGCGCTGAATCCCTATATGTACAATCTCGACGATGAGATACGAAATGGCTGGCCGCGCTTGTTCGTTCTGGACAATGTCGATCCGGACCAATTATCTTCGGTTGTGAACCAGCTTGGCGACGGGCTAAAGAGGACGCTCTTCAACGTGATCAGCAAATCCGGGCGAACCGCCGAAACCGCTGCCCAGTTCCTATATATTAAAGACATGTTGGCAACCAAATACCCCGATAAGCCCCTGGCTGACCACATCATTGTAACAACCGGTTTTGAGATTAACAAGGAGGGAGAATTCGATAGCACCCTCTACAAAATTGCGGATGAATTGAACTTACCTATGCTTGAGGTCCCGAAGGATGTCGGCGGCAGATTCTCTGTACTAAGCGCAGTCGGCCTGTTCAGTGCCGCTATGTGTGGCATCAAAATCGATGAACTGCTGGCCGGGGCCCGAGACATGCACGAAAGAGTAAGTTGTGAGAACTTCAAAGAGAATCCCGCTGCTATCAACGCCGCCATCAATTACCACTACTACAACCAGGGCAAGAAAAACTATGTTATCATGCCGTATGCTTATGCCCTCAAGGATATGGCCGACTGGTACCGGCAGTTGTGGGCGGAGAGTCTCGGCAAGAAACTGGATTTAGACGAACACGAAGTCTGGGTAGGCCCAACACCCATCAAGGCACTGGGCGCCACCGACCAGCACAGCCAGGTGCAGTTGTATCGCGAGGGCCCCAACGATAAATTGTTTACCTTCCTACAGGTCGACAATTTTGGCAGGGATATCAAGATAGGCCCGGCGCCTGATTGCGCGCCGGAACTTGGTTTTCTCGCCGGCAAGAAAATGAGGACATTGCTCAACAACGAAAAGAAAGCCACCGAGTATGCGCTCGTATGGGACAAACGTCCGTGTTTAACAGTCATCTTCGATCGTATCACTCCTTACGCCGTCGGGCAGTTTATTTATCTGTATGAAGTCACGACGTCCTTAATGGGCGCTCTATTAGACATTGATACTTATAACCAGCCTGCGGTCGAATTAGGCAAAGAAGCCACTTTTGCGCTTATGGGCAAAGAGGGATACTGCAAATTTGTCGGAATGTCTTATAAAGAATTCGCACAGAAGATTATAGCCGCAACCCAAATCGATGAAGAATATCTTGTTTAATGAGCAATGATTTTGCATTAGGGAAAACTGGAGACGAAAATGGATTACGCAGTGATAATGGCGGGGGGGACAGGCAAGAGATTATGGCCTCTCAGCCGGCAAAAACGACCCAAACAGGTCTTAAAGCTCCTCGACGGCAAGACGCTCCTTCGTTGTTGTTTCGAACGTCTTAGACCCATATTCGACATAAGAAACATTATTGTCCTTACGAATGCCGGCTATGCTGATATGGTTCGTGAAGACCTGTCCGAGCTGCCCTTTAACAATGTGATAGCCGAGCCGACCGTACGTGATACCGCCGGCGCTATCGGGCTGGTCTCAACCGTCCTGAGCAAATATGACTCCGAAGCGACAATCGCCGTTCTCACCGCCGACCAGATAATAGAGCCCCCCGAAATGCTGCAACAGGGCCTCAAAGACGCACTGACCTTCATCAACAATAATCCGGAAGATATGATTACTTTCGGAATCCAGCCTGCTTTCGCCAGCACCTCGCTCGGTTATATAAAATGCGGTAATAGCCGGGAATGTCCGAAATGCAAAAATACAATTTACTCCGTGGAAGCATTCAGGGAAAAACCTGACGAAAAGACTGCAAAAAAGTATCTTGAAGCCGGCCAATACTTCTGGAACTCCGGCATGTTCGTATGGAAGGCCAAAACAATCATGGCTAATCTGGCAAAGTTTCTTCCCGAAGCCACCGAGCCATTGGCCAAAATTCAAGCAGCCTGGGATAGCCCAAGTCAACAACAAACGCTTCAGGATTGGTTTGTAAAGCTGCCCAAAATCAGCATTGACTACGCCGTGATGGAAAAGGCCGACCGAGTTAATGCTATAAAGCTTGATTGTCGCTGGCTCGATATGGGCTCATTCGCCGCTCTTGCCGATGTTATCAATTCCGACAAGAATAAAAATATTGTTGTCGCAGGCCAGAGCGAGTTGCTCGACTGCAATAACAGCATCATAGTAACCGAAGACAAAGGCCATCTGATAGCAGCCATTGGCCTGGAGAATATGGTCGTGGCCCACAGTCCGGATGCCACACTTATTTGCCACATCGACCAGACCCACAGGCTGAAGGAACTGCTTGAGCTAATAAAACAGCATGACGGCGAAAAGTTTCTATGATCGAGTGCATCGTGCTGCGGTTTTTTTATTGAGCACACAGAACGCTGAACGAGATGAGATATCTGGCAATAGACCACGGAACCAAACGCACGGGATTGGCGATTTGCGATGCCGCTGAGATCATTGCCTCGCCCCTGACCGTACTCCACGGCCAGAAAGAACTGCTGAAAAAAATTGCAGAGATAGTCGAGGCCGAAAATGTCGAAGCAATCGTGCTGGGATTGCCTTTGAACATGACCGGCTCGGAAAGCTCTCAAACAAAACTTGTCCGGAAGTTTGCCGAACAGTTGAAAGGACAGCTCTCCGTTCCAGTCCACCTCCAGGATGAACGCCTTAGCAGTTTCAGTGCCGGGGAGAAGCTTGCTCCAGCGGACTTTACGAGAGGTAAAATGAAAAAACGAATTGACGCCGTCGCCGCCGCGGAAATTCTGGAAGCCTTCCTCGAACAAAAGAAGGCCGAAAATCACAATTGAGCATCTAAGGCATTAAACTCCCATATAACAGCAGGCGATTGTCGACCGGCATGGTCAAGGCTGGCTTTAAGCGGCCCGATGGCTTCTGAAAAAGCCGTTTTACGCCGGTTATGGCAAATCTTTTTTAAAATACGTTGGAAAAAAGACTTGCAAATACTTTAATATTCGATTAGAATCTCCGCTCCGGATTATATGATGTTTAAAAGTACGTAAGAAAGGATTTATCTAAAAGATGCTTAAGAAGCAGGAAAAAGAGAAGATTATTGATGATTTTGAGACTCACGAGAGCGATACCGGTTCACCCGAAGTGCAGGTTGCGATATTGACGAGAAGGATTAATGACCTTACCGAGCATCTCAAAACCCACCGTAAAGACCATGCATCCAGGCGTGGCTTGCTGAAAATGGTCGGTACCAGATCAGCACTGCTCAAGTATGTGAGCAAAAAGGACGTCAAACGCTACCAAGGGATTATTTCCCGTCTTGGCTTGCGTAAATAGAAGAGCATAAGAGTACGAATCACTTGCCCTGCACAAAGCAGTGTGAGCCAAGACTACCTTATTACATAACCTACCAAAGAGGTAATATATGATTGATTTTTGTAGAGTCGAAAGAGAAATAGGGGGCAGAACCTTATCCATCGAAACCGGCAAAATCGCGAGACAAGCGGATGGAGCAGTAGTCGTCCAGTATGGAGACACCATTGTTCTTGTTGCCGCGGTCACGGCCCCACCGAGATTTGAAGACATCGATTTTTTCCCGCTCAGTGTCGACTATCGCGAGAAACACAGTGCAGCCGGCAAGTTTCCAGGCGGGTTTATTAAACGCGAGGGGAGGCCGAGCACGAAGGAAACACTGACGGCCAGGCAGATCGACAGGCCCATTCGGCCGTTGTTTCCCGAGGGTTACTTTCAGGAAGTGCAGATTATCGCAAACGTGCTAAGTGCCGATCTTGAAAACGACCCCGATATTCTGGCCATGATAGGAGCCAGTGCTGCGCTTACGATAAGCAAGATACCGTTTATGGGGCCCACCGGCGCCTGCAGACTGGGCAGAGTAGACGGGGAATTTGTAGTCAATCCCACGCATAAGCAGGTTGCAGAGGGTGACATGAGCCTGCTTCTTGGCGGCCGTAAAGATGCCATTAACATGATTGAGGTCGGAGCAAAAGAAGTATCCGAAGACGTGATAGCCGAAGCGGTCGCAACCGCACAGAAAACCGTCCGCGAGGTCTGCGAAATGATCGAAGAGCTCCGCGAGAAGGTTGGAGTCGAGAAGGAAATTCCGCTCGTGGAAAACGACGAGCAGCTCGAAGCGACAATTACCTCTCAAATATCGGATAAACTTTACGAGCTTAAACAAATACCCGACAAGCAGCAGCGGAATAAAGCTGTGAAAGAATTATTCGAACAGGTTATTGTGGGATATACTCCCCAGGAAAATAGCCCCGATGATGATAACTCCGATGAGGATATTCAGGAGGTGCAAAATGATACTGGTACCTCATATCACAAGGGGATGATCAAGCGAATCCTCGGAAAAATCGAGGGACAGGTCGTAAAGAAACTGCTGCTGAGCGGCAAGAGATCTGATGGCAGAGGCTATGACGATGTTCGTCCCATTTCAGGTGAAGTTGGTATTCTGCCCAGAAATCACGGCTCGGCACTATTTACGCGTGGCGAAACACAATCAATCGTAAGTGTGACCCTGGGTACCATCAGGGACGCGCAGATTATTGACGGTCTGTTAGAGGAGTACGCCCAGAACTTCACGCTGCATTACAATTTCCCGCCGTACTCCGTTGGCGAAGTCAGACCTGTTCGCGGGGTCGGCCGAAGAGAAATAGGTCACGGGGCTCTTGCGGAAAAAGCGCTGCAAGCGGTAAGGCCGCCGGACGACAAATTCGCTTACACCGTCAGGATCGTCTCGGATATTACCGAATCGAACGGTTCGAGTTCCATGGCTTCGGTTTGCGGAGGCTCACTGGCCCTGATGGACGCGGGCGTCCCAATTACCAAAGCCGTTGCCGGCATATCAATTGGTTTAATCAGCGACGAAAACGGCCGGCACGAGCTGCTGACCGATATCGCCGGCGAGGAAGACCACTACGGCGAGATGGATTTCAAAGTCGCAGGGACCGTTGACGGCATTACCGCAATACAGCTCGACATAAAAGCCGAGGGCCTGGCACACGATATTATGGTAGAAGCCCTGAAACGGGCAAAGACCGCACGGATGAAGATTCTGGGAATTATGGCTCAGGCCATCGATAAGCCCAGGCCCGAACTGAGCGTTTATGCACCGAAACTGATAAGCATGGAAATCGATCCTGAATTTATCGGCAAGGTCATCGGCCCGGGCGGTAAAATGATCAAGGGTATTCAGGAACAGACCGGCACGACAATCGAAATCGAAGAGGATGGAACCATTTATATCAGTTGTCTC
>Ga0265594_1003426_pt1 | contig 10538 bp, 10 predicted proteins | sample saktaG_11_FD_190147 | JGI IMG/M metagenome (GOLD analysis project Ga0265594, IMG submission 190147) | Saline water microbial communities from Sakinaw Lake, British Columbia, Canada - sak_2011_5_24_80m | ecosystem: Environmental > Aquatic > Non-marine Saline and Alkaline > Saline ... | reverse complement strand
TGTTTGGGATACCCTTCTCCAGGAGTCCCAGGTCCTCTTTACCATAGGAATCAGGCAGGGGTAGACCAGCCACTACCTTAGGCCCGCCGCCGTGCATCTTCAGTGCTCGGATGGTGGTGGTGAGCACCGACACATGCGGTTTGAGGCCACTTAAGCGGCTCTTGACATTCCAGAACTTCTCAAAGCCGATGTCAGCACCGAAGCCGCTCTCGGTAACATGGTAATCAAACAACTTTAACCCAACGCGGTCACCAATGATAGAAGATTGTCCTACAGCAATATTGGCAAATGGTCCGGCATGCACCATGCAGGGCTGATATTCCACGGTGGACATTAGGGTGGGGTTAATGGTGTTGCGCATCCAGGCAGTCATAGCGCCGCCCACCTCCAGGTCACCGGTGGTAACCGGATTACCCTTCTTGTCGAAGGCAATAGTAATATTATCCATTCTTTCTCGCAAGTCGGCTAAATCCTTGACAATTGACAACATAGCCATAAGCTCAGAGCTCACGGCAATGCCGAACTTGGATTGCATTGTGTAGCCATCCATGCGCCCGCCCAGGCCTATGACAATGTTCCTGAGACTTTGAGCGCAAAAATCCATAATCCAACCCATCTCCACTCGGGTGGGGTCAACGTCCAGGCGGCGCATTTTGGTTAACCTAGCCAGTCGTGCGTCATCGTAGTTGCGCTCGTGCTGCATCCTGGCGGTAAGGGCAACCATAGCCAGATTATGGGCATTCATGATATCGTTTATGTCCCCGGTAAGACCCATAGAGAATTCGGTCATGGGAATAAGTAGCGCATTGCCACCGCCGGCAGCGGTTCCCTTGATATTCATGGTGGGGCCACCTGAAGGCTGGCGGATACAGCCGCCTACATTCAATCCCCGCTTCCCCATACCCTCCAGGATACCCATCGTGGTCGTAGTTTTCCCCTCACCCAGCGGCGTGGGGGTTATGGCAGTTACCTCAATGTACTTGCCATCCGGCTTATCCTTGAGGCGCTCCATTATCTTTAAGAAATCGAGCTTGGAGATTCTTCCGTAAGCAAGCATCTCGTTCTTTTGTAGGTTTAGCCTTTCCCGCCATTCATCGGGAGTTGGCATGTTTACCTCGGCAGCTTCTGCAATCTGCCAATCCTTCATTTTTACCGCATCGTAAGCCACGGGAAACCCCCTTTTATTAATTATTTTATTTAAGGATTTCTATTGAAACCCCTCTGGCTAGTTTATTGTGCTTGCTGCCTGAGTAGTGGATAACAAAGCTTGGTAGATATTTCTTACCTCGGTAGTAATCGGCTGACTAGCGTCAAGAAGAGGAAGATTGGCAAGGTCAGCTTCTACTACTGCCTGGTCATAGGGGATAAAGCCAAGAAATTCAAAGTCGGGCAGGCTAGAAATTAAGAATTCCCTCTCTGATTGGTTTCGAAGCTTATTGCCTACTATGGCAATGTTTTGTAAACTAATATCCTTTGCCAGGCTAGTAATTCTGTAAGCTGTTTCAACGCTCCGTCTACCCGGTTCTACTACTATAATTAGCTTGTCTACTGCCCTTGCTGTCCCGCGGCTTAGATGTTCTATCCCGGCCTCCATATCCAAGATTACTACTTCATCCCTAGCCAAGAGTAAATGGGTAATCAAGGCTTGTAATAAAGCACCTTCAGGGCAATAGCAGCCAGTTCCACCCCTCTTAATTCGCCCCATCACCATCAACTTAATGCTGTTATATTTTAGAGAATACTTTTCCGGCAAGTCATCGACTTTAGGATTTAGCTTAAAGTAGGGGGCTATTTGGCCAGGTCGTGCCCCTGTCCTTTCCTCAATAAGAGTACTCATCTCGGATATGGGGGTTATCTTCTCAGGATGGGGAAAGCCAAGGGTAGCAGCTAGATTAGCATCGGGGTCAGCGTCTATGGCAATAACGGAATAGCCGAATTCAACAAATACTGTGGAGAGGAGAGAAGCTAATAAAGTCTTACCTACTCCACCTTTACCACTAATAGCAATCTTCATCGGCTCTCTATTTCTGCATAACTAAAACTGAAAGTTCTTGGAAAAGCACTCAGGCTTGCTAAATCTGGTACCTATTGACTACCAAAATTATTATATCAATAAGTTCTAAATCACAGGTAGTATATCCGATACTAAATGAAAAGTCAAGCAAACCATATTAATTACGGGACGACGAGGGAAGTACAATCAGATTCGGCCACATAGTGCATTACGCTATCGGCCACCTGCTCCAGAAGCAATCATACCGGTGACACTAACTTAAAAAGTGGACTAATCAATGGGGGCAAGTCACTGAAAGCCAGAGTATGGGAGATTTTTGATTGCCCCTGCGGTTAAAGGCTTAAACCCATACTGGAGGTAGAGCTAGATAGGTTGATGGTCCTTGGCGAGCTCAAGGTATCGGATGAGGCCGCGTTGAAATTAAAGAAGATGAGCTCGGCTACCATCGATAGGAAGCTCAAGCACCAAAGAGAGGTGCTACACCTTTTGAGGTCAAAAGGCGGCCCGAAGCCGGGGTCGCTACTCAAGCGCAAGATAGCTATACGGCTCACCGAGTGGGATACCTCGAAGACGGGCTACGTGGAGATGTACCTGGTTGTTCATTGTGGCTCCTCTACCTTTGGGGACTATATCAATACCTTAAGTACCACCGAAGTGTCCTCCGGTTGGTGGGAGGGAGAGGCGATTATGGGCAAGTCTCAACAATCTACCCTCCAGGCTTTGAAGCAGATAAGGGGGAGGGCTCCGTTTGACTTGAAGGGGCTGGATTCGGACAATGGCTCGGAATTCATCAATGACATTTTGTATAAATATTGCTGTCGAGAAAAGCTCGAGTTCACCAGGTCTCGCCCCAGCCGGAAGAATGACAATGCCTATATTGAGCAGAAAAACTGGACACGTGAGGAAAATCCTGGGCTACCTCAGGTATGATACCATCGCCGAGCTCAGCATTATCAATGACCTCTACCGTGGTGATTTGAGGCTATATAAGAACTTCCCTCAGCCCGTGATGAAGCTAGTCAGTAAGGAAGGGATTGGAGGCAGCGTAAAGAGGAAGTATGATACCCCTAAGACACCCTACCAGAGACTGACGGACTCAGGGCAGATATTAAAGCAAACCAGAAAGCAACTTGAGACGGTCTACCTCAGCTTAAACCCGGCTCAACTAAAACGGAGCATCGATGCCAATAGGTATAATGGTAAAATATCAGTGGTAATACGGTCAACCTGATAATAATCAAGAATATAGTGCTCTCGAAAATAGATGATGGCAATGGTGAAAGTTTTGCAGGAACGCTTGGTCAATAGGAAAGATTGTCACAGACTGCTGGAATGCCTCGAGGACCTTAGGGCGGCGGCCCTGCGCCAACCAGGTTACGTAACGGGTGAGACCCTAGTCAAGGGTGTTGATGCGGTAGCCGTACTAACTGTCGTAACCTAGATTTCTTACGAGCACTGGGAGGCATGGGTAACCTTGGAAGCAAGGATTGAACTGAATGATTTTATTATCCCATTGCTGCTGAAAGAGCCGAGAACCAGTATCTATAGCATAGCTTTAGAGCAAGACTAAGATATTGATAGGGAAGGCATTAATACAGCTATAATCAGAGGCTTTAGAAGCATCTCTATCAATGTCCATAGTTCCCAGAACCAGATATTCCTACCCCCTACTTTCAAGACTGCTTCATCTGCTATCCAAGTATTTCCAACAATAGGCTGGAGCCCTCCAGCTTTGTCTACCACATTTTTGGGGAAGGAAATAATCCAACAATAGATCCCAGCCTCGATGAATAAGGTATTGCAGAACAGACATAGCATAATTATGAAAGCCGTATCCTTAAGTGACTGCCGGGATTCCGGTGTAGATAAGTGGTGATGTGACACGTCGGGTTGGTGCCAGAGATGCCCTCCCCAAAATACGGACGAATTCGCTTTACATCTATCTTGTGGCCAGGCTCGTACTCATCGAGAATGTACTGGTAACGATAATTATGACACAATTTTTGGTGGGTCATAATCGCAACGGAGAAACGTGTTGCTGTCAAGCGAAAATATCACACGAATTAAATCAATAAGACCATCACTATTGGGACGACGGTTCTTACTTATGATGAGCATACCATCTTTATCGTGTGTGGCGTGCCCGGTGTGAAAACCGCCCAGGAAGCTACGGTCTTCTACATCGAGCAGGCGCACAAACTCCTGGCGAAGAGGGTGTTGGTGGGGATAAACCTGCCGCGCACACTGGAAGAATTGGGCGAGGGAAAAAGTGCCTGATTAACGCCCAAACCGCTGGGATTTTGCTTGCCCCTTCGCTTTGAATAAGCGAACACTCCTTGCTCATCAACTTGAAGACCCGTGGTGGTCTGGGAGCATAGCTCCGCCACGGCCCCCTTACGCTACGATCCTTCCAAAGGCAATTCAACAATCATTGTGGTTCCCTCCCCCACGCCTGATTGAATCCATAGTTTCTCACCTTCTGAGCATGCCTCCATGCTCACGAGGCTTAACTTGCCAGCGTCTGCTAGTGGCTTATTTGCTCCGGTAGCTTGAATCCCTTGCCATTATCGCTGATTGTCATTTGCACGTGTACATCCCGTATTTCTAGTGTAATGTCAGCCCTAGATACTTCGGCATGCTTCCTAATGTTCGTCATCACCTCTTGAGCAATCCGAAACAGACTAAGTTGCGTATCGAACGGCAATACCCTCGCTGCACCTAGCACTTGTACGCGCGTGCCAATTGCATAACCCTTTTTGAGCTCATCGCAGAGCCACTCCAGCATTGCTACCAACCCCAGGTGCTCCAGAATCGAAAGACTCAGGTCTTTGAAGACAGGAGCACAAATTTGTGTAGATGCTAGCAGCTGAGCTATGCAGTTGTTGAAGATCCTCCTTCAGCAACTGGGACAGCCGCAGACCGCGAGCTGCAATTATGCCGTCAAGGCGTCGAGCTAAAACCAATACTGATAGCGCTATGTCATCCTGTAGCTTTTGAGCAATCTGCCTCCGTTTGCGTTCTTCAGTTTTCAGAGTGGTTTCAAGATACAAGCGAAAATTGCCTCTTACCTTTTCATCGCGTACTGACATCTATGATTCCCTTCTCTTCTTGGTGAGCCAGTGCGGTGGTAAAATTGTGAAGCAGCAGGCTGAGCCAACATTCGTCAAGTGCAGCACCGGCAACCTTGCCGTCATATTAGGCCTGGCCAGGATTACTTCGCACAAAAGAGCCAGGGCCAACTCCGAATTGCCTAGATTCGTAACCTTGGTGCCCTCTTAACTTTAGGAAATCATGTTTTCGCGATATAGTTCTCGCTTGTTTTTCTTCTCAGACTGTCTACTTGATATTTGCGGGAGTAATCTTCTCAACCCTCACAGCACAAACTTTATATTCGGGTATTTTAGATACGGGGTCGAGGGCTGAGTTAGTGAGCAGATTTGTCGGGCTTTCGGCAAAGTGAAAGTTCATAAAGACTACTCCCTTAGGTGAAACCTCGGTTACCCTTGCTTTAGCCTCTATCTCTCCCCTTCGGGAAACAACCTTTACCATCTCACCGTCAGTGATGCCTAGAGCCGAAGCATCCTCAGGGTTTATCTCCACCAGTCCCTCCCCCCTTAATACATTGAGCCCCTTTACCTTTCGGGTCAGGGTACCAGTGTGAAAATGATACAGGCTTCGCCCCGTAGTCAGCATTAGGGGATACTCATCATCGGGAAGCTCCATAGGTGGCTTATAGTCTAAGGGTGTAAACCTGCCCTTGCCCCTGGTAAACTGCTTGGTATGAAGGATAGGTGTCCCCACGTGGTCTTGAGTTGGACAGGGCCACTGTAAGCCACCATTATCCAGACGGCGGTAGGCAATACCCCCATAGCTAGGGGTAAGATTGGCAATCTCTTCCATAATTTGAAAGGGATGAGTAAAATCAAAGCCCTTACCCCCCATCCTCTGGGCAATCTGACAGGTAATCCACCAGTCAGGCTTGGAGTCTCCTATAGGCTCAATCGCCTTCCTCACCCGCTGCACCCTTCTCTCGGTATTGGTGAAGGTGCCATCCTTCTCAGCAAAGCTAGCCCCTGGTAGAACAACATCAGCCAGGTGTGCTGTTTCGGTAAGAAAGATATCCTGAACCACAAAAAACTCCAGCTTCTTAAGTGCCTCTCGGGCATGCCCGGCGTCAGGCTCACTCAACGCAGGGTTCTCACCAATAAGGTAAAGCGCCTTTATCCTCCCCTCGTATGCTGCTGGGATAATCCCGGTAATAGGCAGCCCTGGAGAAGAAGGCAGTGAACAGCCCCAGGCAGCCTCAAATTTCTCCCTGATAGCCGGGTCAGCTACTGCTTGATAGCCAGTATAGACATTAGGTAAAGCACCAATGTCACAAGCACCTTGCACATTGTTCTGACCTCGCAGAGGATTGACTCCAGTAGATGGCTTGCCAACGTTCCCGGTGAGCATCGCTAGGTTGGCAGTAGCTATTACATTATCGGTGCCGTGGGAGTGCTGAGTAATACCCATAGCGTAAAGCAGGCTGGAGGGCTTATTAGTAGCATATATCCAGGCTGCTTCGGCTATCTTACTTCTGGGCACCCCAGTAATCCGCTCTACAAAATCCAGGTCAAAATTTTTAAGAGACTCCCTAAAAGCATCAAAATTCTCACAACGCTCCTCTACAAAGGATGAGTCGAGTAGCCCTTCGTCGACTATGACCCCCATCATCCCCATAAGTAAGGCAACATCGGTGCCAGGCTTATGCTGCAGCCATAAGTCAGCAAAGCGAACTAAGTCAATCTCACGGGGATTAGCCACAATAAGCTTTGCCCCTTTACGCACTGCTCTCTTTACCTCCAGTCCGATTATCGGGTGAGCTTCTGTGGTATTGGTGCCAATAGCCAGAATACAGGCGGCATTACTAATTTCATTAATAGAGTTGGTCATAGCCCCGCTGCCAAAGCTTTGGGCCAGACCAGCCACTGTAGGGGCATGGCACAATCGAGCGCAGTGGTCAATATTATTAGTGCCCAACACTACCCGGGCAAATTTCTGCGCAACATAGTTGTCTTCATTAGTGCACTTGGCTGAGGAGATTACCGCTACCTCGTCTTTTTCATAATTAGCTAGTTTACTGGCGACCAGCTCTAGCGCCTCGTCCCAGGTTGCTTCAGTAAGTTCCCCACCTCGCCTTATCAGGGGAGTAGTTAAACGCTCAGGATGGTGAATGAATTCAGTAATGCCAAAGCGACCTTTGACACAAAGGCTACCGTTATTGACAGTGCCTTCTCTACGGCCACGAACACTTACCACCCGGTTATTACGAATGCCCAAATAAATTCCACAGCCGACACCGCAGTAAACACAGATAGTTTCTACTTCCTGCGTTGGCTGTCGGGCATCTTTAGGTATTAGGGCACCAACCGGACAATGGGCAACGCATTCCCCACAGGACTCGCAATTTGAGTCTAGTAACAACTTATCGCCAAATGGGGAGACTTGGCTCGCATAGCCACGGAAGGTTAAGGTGATAGCCCCTACCTCCTGCACCTCGTTACAGATGCGCACACACTTGCCGCAAAGAATACAATAATTAGGGTCGTGGTCGAAGAAGGGGTTGCTGGTATCAACCGGCAGCAACCTTGTTGTCTTGCCGAAACGCTGTCTGGTGATGCCAAGGTAGGCAGCGACCTTCTGTAAATCGCACTGCTGATTCCTAGAACAGGTGAGGCAATCGCCAGGGTGGTCAGCGATAAGCAACTCTACAGCAGTACAACGCACCTTGTTGACTGCCGGTGTCTCAGTGTGCACTATCATCCCATCAGTAACCGGTGTAGTGCAGGCTGTGGGCAAACCACGCATTTTCTCGATTTCCACAACGCAAAGGCGGCAGGCCCCGTATGGCTCCAGGTCAGGGTCAGAGCAGAGGGTAGGAATATAAATACCAGCCGCCTGAGCTACCTCCAGCACGGTCATCCCTTCCCTCGCCTCAACCTCTTGACCATCAATGATTAACTTGATTTTCTCCACTGCTTTTTAATTTCCAAGATTCGTTGGAGCCCCTGCATTTTTTGTTGCTGCCACAGGAATAGGCTTACTTGGGACTGTTACTTTCTCCCCAGAAACCTTTACTACTGCACTAAAACGGGTAGGGCAAACATCTAGACAAGTACCACACTTGATACACTTACCCTGGTCAATAATATGAATCATCCTCTTACCACCAGATATAGCCTCAGCTGGACAGTCTCTAAGACATATACCACACCCCTCGCACTTGTCGGGAAGGATATAATAGGAAATTAACTCCGAACAGACTAGCGCCGGGCATCGTTTATCCCTTATGTGAGCCTCATACTCATCCCGGAAGTAGCGAATACTGGTCAGAACCGGATTAGGTGCTGTACCACCCAAGGCACACAAGGAGCCAGCCACAATATCTTTAGCCAGGTCCTCAAGCAGGTCAATGTCCTCAAGCTTGCCTTTCCCATTAGTAATATCCTCCAAGATATCTAGCATCTGCTTGGTGCCCAGACGGCACGGGACACACTTACCACAGGACTCAGCCTGAGTAAAGGAAAGGAAAAACCGGGCAGTATCAACTATGCAGTTATCTTCATCCAGTACAATCATGCCACCGGAGCCCATTATAGAACCAGCCTCGGTTAGTTCCTCATAGCCGACAGGCAGGTTTAACAAGCTTGCTGGCAGGAAGCCACCGGAGGGACCGCCGGTCTGAACTGCCTTGAACCGTTTGCCATCGGGGATTCCCCCTCCAATCCCATAGATGATTTCCTGGAGCGATATGCCTATTGGCACCTCAATAAGTCCGGTGCGGTTTACCTTGCCAGCCAGGGCGAAGACCTTGGTTCCCTTGCTTTTCTCTGAGCCATAGCTTGCATACCAGTTACTACCTCGTTGTAATATTGCTGATACATGCCCCCAGGTTCCTACATTATTGATGTTAGTTGGCTTGCCCCATAGACCGCTCTGAGCTGGGAATGGAGGTCGGGAACGAGGCATACCTCGCTTGCCCTCAATAGATGCCATCAGCGCTGTTTCTTCGCCGCAGACAAAAGCCCCCGCCCCCTGCTTAATCGTTATATGAAAACTGAAGTTGGAATCCAGAATATTGTCGCCTGCTAGTCCATACTCTGCTACTTGGCGGAGAGCAAGCTCTAATCGTTCGATAGCCAGGGGATATTCGGCCCGAATATAGATATAGCCCTCTGTTGCCCCAATAGCATAAGCACCAATGAGCATCCCCTCCAGAACAGCGTGGGGGTCACCTTCCAGGAGAGACCTATTCATAAAGGCACCAGGGTCACCCTCATCAGCATTGCAGATAAGATACTTCACCTTGCCCGGTGACTGGCGACAGAATTCCCACTTCAGCCCGGTGGGGAAGCCGGCACCACCACGGCCTCGCAAGCCCGACCTTTTTATCTCCTCAATTACCTCTTCCGGCTTCATTCCTAGCGCCTTGACCAGACCACTATAACCGCCTCGGGCAATATAGTGGTTGATATTCTCAGGGTCAATAATCCCACAATTACGCAGGACTATACGCACCTGGGGTTTGAGCATTGGTAGCTCGAAAAGCTTAGGGATGCCATCAATACTATCATCACCGATAGTACCTAGAGCCAAGTCAGGACAGGGGTTATCATTAATGACATAATCTTCTATAAGCCGGGGTATGATTTCCGGGGTTACATTGCCATAACAGATACGAGGACGATTTGGTTTAACTACATCCACTAAAGGCTCAGCATAGCAAAGCCCGATACAGCCAACCTGGGTAATAATAGCCTCTATATTACGCTTGGCCAATTCAGACTTAATGGCCTCAAGCACAGCAAGGGCACCAGACGCCCGACCACAGGTAGCGGTACCAACGAGGATGTGGGGTTTATCACTATGCTCCAAAGTTTCCCACTCTGCCCTTGCCTGACTTCTTATCTCGTCAAAAGTCACCATCGCACCTCATCATAAATGCTTCTTCAGTGAAGGACCCCCCCTACCTTCTTAGTTGTCATTCGACCATAAACGGTTTTGTCAATCACCACGATTGGGGCTAAGGCACATGAGCCAAAGCAAGCAATTGTTTCCAAGGAATACTCAAGGTCATCAGTGGTCTCTCCCGGCGTGATACCCAATTGCCTCTCTACTTCATTAAGAATGCGTGCCCCGCCCCGCACATGGCAGGCAGTTCCCCGACACACCTTGACTATCCTCTTACCAGTGGGGGTAAACTTAAACTGGGCGTAGAATGTAGCTACACCAAAAACGGTACTGTCTGATATGTGAAGAAACTTCGCAGTTTGCTGCATCACCTCTGCGGGTAGATAGCCAAATTGTTCCTGAACTTCTTGCAGGATGGGAACAAGTTCATCCCCTTTACCACTATAACGAGACAGAACCTCATTCACTTTGTCTTTAATATCGGTTTCTACTATATTAATTGCTTATACCTCCTATCCCTACTAGCTTACTAATTTCCACGCTATAACTTCACAGAGCCATTTTACGTGCA
>Ga0265594_1003425_pt1 | contig 10540 bp, 9 predicted proteins | sample saktaG_11_FD_190147 | JGI IMG/M metagenome (GOLD analysis project Ga0265594, IMG submission 190147) | Saline water microbial communities from Sakinaw Lake, British Columbia, Canada - sak_2011_5_24_80m | ecosystem: Environmental > Aquatic > Non-marine Saline and Alkaline > Saline ... | reverse complement strand
CGTGTTACTAACCCGTTTGCCACTACCCATCCGAAGATGGATCGTTTGACTTGCATGCCTTATCCACGCCGCCAGCGTTCATCCTGAGCTAGGATCAAACTCTCAAAGAAACTCGTCCGATTATTTCGTCGGACAAAATAAATTAGAAAAAACAATATTTACCACATTAGATATAATCTAAACCTAATGAAGTTCAAATAATCAGATAAAATCAATTATCTAAAAAAATGAAATTGGAAAGAACTTTTTATTCTCGTATCCCTATTCTACTTATTTCATCTCTTATGTCAAGTCAAACATAATATGAGCCGAGAAGAGGATTCGAACCCCCAACCTACGCTTTACAAAAGCGTTGCTCTACCGTTGAGCTATCTCGGCCTAGATAATAGATATGATTATATCTCGTATCTGGCAAATCTTTTAAGGGTGATATTTTCTCCTAACTTAGAACTATATTCCCCAATTAAATCTCCAATTGTTTTGGTAGTATCTTTGACCCAAAGTTGATCCAAAAGAGAAACCTCTTTTTTATATTTTGATAATTTACCATCAATAATTTGGTCAATTATCTCCTGCGGTTTTCCAGAACCTGCAAATTGTTTTTGATAAATTTTCTTCTCCCCATCTAAAAATTCTTCTGAGATTTCATCGGCCTTTAAAAATAAAGGTTTCATAGCTGTAATCTGTAAACAAATTTCATGAGCTAATTTTTTAAAATCTGGAGACTTGGCTACAAAATCTGATTCACAACAAATTTCTATAAGCACTCCAATTTTACCTCCTGGATGTAAATAACTTTCCACAATCCCCTGCTTTGTTTCTCTTAAGAATTTACTTTCGGCTATTTCTTTTCCTTTTTCCCTTAAAATACTTTTAGCTTTTTTAATATCTTCATTAGTTTCCTCTAATGCTTTTTGACATTCTGAAAAACCAATACCTGTTTCTTGGCGAAGTTGTTTAATTTTATCAATATTTACCATATTTTTAATCTTTAGGTTTAGAATTTAAAATTGTTTCTTGGACTTTTTCCAAAATATACCTCACAGAAGTTATGGCATCATCATTAGCCGGAATAGCATAATCAACTAAATTAGGATCAACGTTCGTATCCACAATAGCCACAATTTTTACTCCTTTTGCTCTCGCTTCTTTCACAGCTAAAATATCTTTTTTAACATCACATACAAAAATTGCTTCGGGAATTTTATCTAAATTTTTTATTCCACCAAACTTTAGTTCTAATTTTTTTAATTCTTTATCAAAATCAACTCTTTCTTTTTTGGTATATTTATCCAACTCCCCTTCTTTTTTCTTTCTCTCTAACTCTCTAAAATATTTGATTCTTTCCAAAATAATTTTGAAATTTGTAAATGTTCCCCCCAACCATCTTTCACTAACATAAGGAATATCACATTCCATCGCTGTTTTTTTAACTAAACTCTTTAAAGGAGTTTTTGCTCCCACTAAAAGAATCGTTCCTCGTTTCTCCACAAGTTCTTTTATAAAATTCAATGCTTTCTCAAATTCAATAACTGTTTTTTCTAAATCAATGATATGTATTGTATTCCTAACTCCAAAAATATAATCCTTCATTTTGGGATGAAGCCTAGAAACTCTATGCCCGAGATGAACTCCAGCTTTCATCATCTCGTCACTATTAATGTCAATTTTATTTTTCTTTATAATTCCCATATATTAATTAATTATAATAGTATCTTACAATATTACTCTTGATTTTTCAAGTGTTTTAGTTTAGGATAATATTATTAAAAGATTATAATAATTATTTAGATGAAAAAAGACTTCCATCCCAAATATTTTGAGAAAGCAAAAGTCCATTGTGCTTGTGGCAATACTTTTGAAATTGGTTCAACAAAAGAAACAATTGAAACTGAAATTTGTTCAAAATGTCATCCCTTTTATGTGGGGGGAGAAAGAATAATTGATACTGCTGGGCAAGTTCAAAAGTTTAAACAAAGATTAGCCCAAAAGAAAAAAAAGTAATATGTCCTCGATTATTATAGAAATAAGAGCTGGAGCTGGCGGTGAAGAAGCCGCCCTTTTTGCGCAGGACCTCTTTAAAATGTATTCCCGATATGCGGAAATACAAAATTGGAAAACAAAAATTCTAGACTCTAATCAATCAGAGATTGGGGGCATTAAACAAATTACTTTTGAAATAAAAGGTAATAATGCTTTCTCCGAAATGAAATTTGAAGGAGGAGTGCACCGGGTTCAAAGAATTCCTAAAACTGAAAAAGCAGATAGAATACATACTTCAACCGTTTCAGTTGCTGTTTTAGAAAAACCAGAAACAACTCAAATAGATATAAATCCGTCGGATATTAAAATTGATTTTTTTAGATCGTCAGGACCAGGAGGACAAAATGTTAATAAGCGTCAAACTGCTATTCGCCTTACCCATGGACCAAGTGGAATAGTTGTCACCTCTCAAACTACCAGAAACCTGGAAGAAAATAGAAAAGCCGCTATGGAAATTTTGAAAGCGAGACTTTTTGAAAGAGAAAGAAAAGAAATAGAAAATAAAATATCCGGGGAAAGAAGAGAACAAATTGGTAATGCTGATCGGTCAGAAAAAATTAGAACTTATAATTTTCCTCAAGATAGAATTACGGACCATAGAATTAATAAAAAATTTCACAATATAGAAAAAATAATGTCTGGAAACTTGAAACCAATTATTAAAGCTCTTACCTCAAATTAAACTAATCAAAAAATGACCATATCTCATCCGGTCATTTTTTTATTTTACTTTATTATCTGGCTGATTCAATTATATCAATATCCTTTTGAAACTTTGTTGCTATAGACATTACACTATCTCCATAAAAACCATAATAATTATATGATGTTCTTAAAGAGGTCCCTGAAAAATATATCATAGCAGATCTCCACTCACCATCATATGTTTGCGTCTTAGCTCCATAGTCAGATACATATAGCCCAGTAGCTATAAAAGCATCTCTGATATTCCAAGGATCTGCTGGTTTACCAGTAATCGCCTTTACTCTGTCTCTATAAATAACCCAGGTGGAAGGAATAAACTGACCTGGCCCCATGGCCCCTCCATAACCAATACTCATTGGGCAAGAAACTCTTGTATTCCAAGGATCTCGGCCTAATTCTTTAGTTATAGACAAAAAGGGCTGGACATCTCTGGTGGGTTTCATTATTTTATCTATCGTTCTTCCAGTATTTGCACCCACCCCCGATCCAGTTTCAGGATCTCTTAAATAACATTGTCCTACATTTTGACCAATATTAGATTCTTGTTTTAATATAGCTAATAAAAAAGCAGGCCTGATGCCTAAAATACTTTCTACATATTTAGCAAGTTCTAATGCTTCGCCAAAAGTTGGAGCTTCTGAGCCACCACCAGCTAATTCAAAAATTCTAGTTGTTATTTCAACAACTTTTTTTTCTGTCTCTTCTTTTTCTTTAAGTTGTTTTTGATACTCTGCTTCTGTCATCTTCAAAACATTTTCTTGTTCTGTTTTCGTTTGAGTATTTTCTTGTTTTTTAATCGTTTGGATGGTAACTACATTTTCTAAATCATCCCTTTCCCCATCCATAGTATTTTTCTGATTCTCTAAACTAATCTTTAAATTTTTAATATTTTCTAAAAGTTCTCTCGTTTTTAGACTTAATCTTTCAAGTTCCATTAATTCATTCAAAAAATCAGTTAAAGTTTCATTTTTTAATAAGATTACGGTGGGACTTTGCTGGTCATTTTCATATTGCCTTTGCAAGATATTAGATAAATTATCCTGAATCTCATTTATTTGCAAATTCGTTTGACCAATTGAAACTTGCGTACTATAAATCTGGTTGCCGAGATCTTTAATCATTATATTTCCTTCATATATCTCTGAATCTAAATTCTTTATTGTATTTTTTAGAATATAAATTTTATTTTGCAAAGTATCTTTTTCTCCTTTGGTCTTATTAATATCTTTTTCTATTTCCTTGCTAATATCCTGATAGTATTCTTGGCATTTTTTTAACAAGCCCTCATATTCTTGGTCGGAAAGATTACTCGGCTTATTTTCAATTTTTCCCCATTCACAAATTTGCTCCAGATTTTCCTGAGCTAAAATATTAAAACTAATTAATAAAAACACTGCTGTTAGAATAGAGTAGAAAATTGTTTTCGAAAAACGAGAAAACATTTTAATGAGATTATTTTTTAGATTCTCCTTTCGGTTTTTGAGTTTCTTCTGGCTTCTCTTCTCCTTCTTGGATTTCTTCTTTACTTTCTTCTTCAGTTACTTCTGGCTTCTCTTCTTCGGCAAGTTCTTTCTCTATATCTCTAGGCTGGGCTATGTGAGCAACAATTTCTTTACCATCCTTTAAAATTATTACTCCTTCGGGAATTTTTAAATCTTTGATTAAAATTTTATCTTCAAAAGTTTTTAACCCATTAACATTAACAATAATTTCTCTAGGAAGATCTTTAGCTAATCCTTTAACTTCTAGCTCGTAAAATTGTTTTTCTAAAATACCGCTTAATTCTTTAATAGCCGGTGCTTCTCCTTCAAAAATCAAAGGAATATTAGCCTCAACTTTTTTCTTAGCCGAAGGATGATAAAAATCAATATGCAAAAATTCTCCATCTATAGGGCCATAAGCTATTTGATGAATTAAAACCGAAAATTTTTTATCATCTACTTCCAGGGTAATTAATGAACTTTCTCCTACCTCTTTATAAGCCTCTTCAAAATCTTTAATATCGATTTTTAAGGAGATATTTTTTAGACCCTCGCCATATAAAACAGCAGGAATAAAATCATTTTTTCTAAGAAAATTATTTTTTTCTGATTTATCTCTAATTTTTGCTTTAATTATGGTCATAAATTTTTATACATTCTACCGGACAAACACTTATTGTTTCTTCAATGCATTCCGGTTTTGAAATCTCTAAGGTTTCTTTATTTTTATTATCTAGTTCGCTTTTTTTCAAATGGGATTTAGCTTCTTCGTCCATTTCAAAAAATTTTGGACATAAGGCCACACAAGATCCACAACCAATACATTTTGTTCTGTCTAATATAACCTTCATAATAATTTTTTGTTAACTTTTACTTTGGGCCAAGACCCCCATTTATTTTCTTCTAATAATCCATTTTTCGCCCCAATCTTTTGAGTACAACTTGTAGAATTGGCAGTTGCTAATTCAATAGCATATTCTATACTATTTTTCTTCAAAAGTCCACTTAAAAAGCCACTTCCGTAAGCATCTCCAGCTCCCGTAGCTTCTTTGGCTAATACTGAAGGTATTCCTGCCTCAAAAATATATTTCCCATCCGAAACGATTGAACCCTGTTTTCCTTTTGTAATCACAACGATTCCTTTACAAAGCAGACATAATTTCTCCATTATTTTTCTCTCGTTTTTGTCAGAAGTCTTGACCAGTAAACTAGCCTCTTCTTTATTCAAGATGAGAACATCAATCTTAGAAAGAATTGGATTTAAAACTTTTCGGTTTAAACTTATTTGACTATTCCCCAAATTAGCAGCAACTTTTATATTGTTTTTTTGGGCAAAATCAACTAATAGTTTAAAAAGCTGAGATGTTCCTCCGCTTAAAGGACCTAAATAAAACCATTTTGTTTTTTTTATCTTGGGCCAAGGAATATCATTCTTTTTCATAAAATGGCAAGACCCTCTATGAACTAAAACTGTTCTTTCTCCTATTAGCGTAGATAAAATAATAGAAAAAGCTGTAACTTCTTTGGGGTCTTTTTTTATAAATTCTGTCCCCACCTTAAATTTTTTAAGTTCGGCAATCAAATACTCTCCGTTTTTATCATCGCCAACTTTCCCCACATAACTAACTTTAAATCCTTGTTTTGAAAAAGTACAAGCCGTATTTGTACCACCGCCACCGCTAAAGATTTCTGAATCATTAATCAAAAGTTTTGTACCCAGAGGCATACAAAAAGCTTTCTCTGTTGCAAATTTACTTTTTTTAAAAACCTGATAGTCTTTATCTCCCAATTTTAAAAAAGTATCTATTGTCGCTGAACCGAATGTAATTATGTCAAACATATTGATTTATTCTAAGTTTTTTATTAATTGCTTTTTTTAAAATATTTTGCCTTTCTTGATGAACTCCAAAACCAATCTCTTTATAAAACTTTTTTAATTGTTTAGCTCCAATATAAATACTCCACATGTCCTTTCTATTACTTCTTAAAGAAGGTTTGCAATCATACTCTAATAATTTTAACAACTTATAAATATACTTTATTTCTTTCTCATTTCTCATTTCGATTCTAACATATCTGCTTTTATTGAAATAGCAAGTGCCTTCACCAATCATCATGCCTCTAATATAAGCAGCTGCTAATTTCTTGTTTCTCTCACATGCCTTTTTGATTATTTCTTCTAAGCTTAGAATTAAATAGATTGAAATTGCATTGTCATAACAAACTACATATTTTATCTTTTTATTATAATATCCCTTTCTTAATTTTATTTGTTTAATTTTTAAATCTAAGTTTTTACTGATTTGTTTAATAAAATCTTTCTTAACTCTTTTTTGAGAAGGTAAAATAATATTCAGATAAAAATTAGAAAAAGGAAAATAAGTAATTAGCCATTGGATGAAAAATCTAATAACATTTAATTCTGAATTTGTAAATCTCAATTTTGTTGGCTGGGTTTTACCATTTGATCCTGTATTCCCCTCAGCCAGATATAGAGCATATCCTTCAATAAAATTTTTATTTAAATAAATTTTACGAGAAACAATAGTAGCTTCTTTTCTTTGCGAGCCTGAAACTCTAAATCCTTTAATATTTTTAAGTAATTCCTTCTTGCTAACTCCAATTAATTTAAGTATCTTTAATACCCTTGTTAAGAGATGATAATCAGCTATTTGAAATTCGTACTTTAGGGTTTCATAATTAATTTTAAGTTTCTGTTCATTAAATTTTTTCAACGACTTATATTTTACAATTATTGAGGACTTAATTTTTTCAAGCAGAAATGAATTTATACTTATATATATAGATGGTTTATCAAAAAGAAATTTGTATGTATCTACAATCATTTTTCATTTTTAGCAAGACTTAAGATTGTTTTTATTACAGCATCTGGCGACAAAGAAATAGATAAAATTTTATGATCTAATAAAAATTTAGCAAAATTAGGGAATGAAGAAGGAGCATCACCACAAATTCCGCAATATTTCTTTTTCTGGTTGCAAAGCTTAATAACTTGTCTAATCATTTCTTTCACGGCCGGATTTCTTTCATCACTAATTTTCTGAAGCGAAGCATTATCTCTATCAATCCCCAAGGTTAATTGGGTAAGATCATTACTCCCTATTGAATAACCATCAAATATTTTCAAAAATTCCTCGGCCAAAATAATATTTGAAGGAATCTCACACATTACGTAAATCTTTAATCCGTCTGACCCTTTTTTAAGTCCCGCTTTTTCCATTAAATTCAAAACCTTTTCTCCCTCTTCAACTGTTCTACAAAAAGGGATCATTAACTCCACATTTTTTAATCCAAAAACATTACGCACTCTTTTTATGGACTCACATTCCATTAAGAAAGCCGGTTTGAATTTTTCATCATAATATCTGGAAGCTCCTCGCCATCCCAACATTGGATTGGCTTCATTGTCTGGTTCAAATATTTTTCCCCCAATCAACTGGGCATATTCATTTGTTTTAAAATCAGAAAATCTGACAATTACTGGCTTAGGCCAGAAAGCAGATGCAATTTGAGCAATTCCTTCCGCTAATTCTTTAACAAAATATTCTCTTTTATCTTTATGTTCTATGGTAATCTCGTCAATCCTCTGAATAATTTTTAAAGTTTCTTTATCTTTTAACTTTTTTAATTTTTTATAATGATAAAGAGCGAGAGGATGAATTTTTATTTTCTCCGCAATAATAAATTCCTCTCTGGCCAGCCCCACTCCATCATTCGGTAAAAATGATGTCTTAAAAGCAATCTCTGGTGCTCCAATATTAATCATTATTTTTGTCTTTAATTTGGGAACTTTTTCTAAATTATACTTTTTAATTTCAAAAGGTACTTTTCCAGAATAAATCCTCCCATCCAGTCCTTGGGTACAATCTACGGTAACCTCTTGTCCGTTTTTAAAAGTTTTAGTTGCTTTTTCTGTGCCCACGATACAAGGTACTCCTAATTCTCTGGAAACAATAGCCGCATGACAAACCTTAGAACCTTCGTCCGTCACAATTGCGGAAGCCAGGTACATAATGCTAATCCAATCTGGATCAGTCATTTTAGTTACCAGTACTTCCCCTTTTTTAAATTCCGATATCTTAGAAACATCAGAAATAATATGAACTTTTCCAGTTCCAATCTTATCTCCAATAGCCGTGCCAATGAGAGCCGGTTTCTTTTTTGTTTTTATTTTATACTCTTTATAAATAAGAGATTTTTTTAAGGAATAAACTGTTTCGGGCCTTGATTGCACAATAAAAAGTTGCCCTGTTTTTCCGTCTTTCGCCCATTCTAAATCCTGAGGAAGGCCATAGTGCTTTTCAATCAAACATCCCCATCTGGCTAATATTAAAATTTCCTTATCCGACAGAGAAAATTTCAACTGTTTTTCTTTATTAACAGAAATTTCTTTTAGTCCTCCCTTTTGATTATAAATATATTCTTTATCTTTTCTTCCTAAATTTTTGAGGATAATCGGCATATATTTTTTATCTTTGAGCATGGGCTTAAAAACAAAAAATTCATCAGGCGTAATTAATCCCTTAACAATCATTTCTCCTATTCCATAAATTGAATTTATAACCACTACATTTCTAAAACCAGTTTCCGTATCTAGGGTGAACATTATGCCCGATGATGCTAAATCACTTCTGATCATTTTTTGAACACCCACCGAAAGAGCAATTTCTAAGTGATCAAATCCTTTTTCTCCCCGATAAGCAATAGCTCGAGCATTAAACAAAGAGGCTAAACATTTTTTAACTGCTATAAGTAATTGCTTTTCTCCTTTAATATTTAAATATGTTTCGTGGGCCCCTGCAAAACTCGCCGTATTATGAGTAATTATTCCTCCTATTCCTGCTATAAAATTTTGAGTAGTTGGAACAACAAAGTCGTAAACATATCCTGAATATTTTATTTGTTCAACTTTCTCTACCTTGTCCCATATAACATCGCTATTTACTATTTCTAATAATTCTTTTGAATTTATTTTTTCAGCTATTTTTCTCAAACAAGAAATTCCATAAGTAATTATTCTTTTTCTGTTCCCTTTGTTCCATGGTATACAATCTTTTTTAAATTGACCAAGCTTATTATAATAAAAAGGTTTTAAAACTATTTTCTTTTTCAAAGAATAAGCAGTTCTTGTTCCTGGCGAAAAACCACAATTTATACATTTATAACGCTTTATCTTTGTTGTATTATTTTTATAATCACGATAATATCCTTTTTTTACCATTTCTCCTCCGCATTTCGGACAAATAACAATTTTAACTTTTTCTAATTTAATCTCTGGTTTTAATGCTTTTTCTAAAAGTTCTGAGATCCTTTTGCTTGGTGGAAGAGTATCTATAAAATCTTGATGTTTTTCCATCTTATTATATTTTTTAACGAGTAATTCTAATTTTTTTTGATTTTTTTTGTCTCCGAAAAACCCAATAAGTTGTTTAAATTTCTCAGTATCTTTTAATGGAATAGTTATTGTAGTACATTTTTTTCCAATATAATAATTTATTTCAAGCATTTCTAATAATCCTGCTATTCCTCCAATTAGTTTTTTTGATAAAGAACAATATCCTATCCCCCGTTTATCTGTCCAACCATCTCCATCAAATAATCCCTTCAAAAATTCAGTGATTATTTCTTTTGTTTGAGTAAAAAGAAAATCAGGTACATATTTTATTCTACATGATCTCCCCTTTCCCTTAAAAGATAATGGCACCCCAGTAATATCACGGAGAAGAGCAGACAAGATAACGTTTTGGATTCTCACTTTCCTTTTATATTCTACTTTTTTATTACTATAACTATTAATTGACTTATAAAATTTTCTCACTCTATCTAATGTCAAACTCAAATCACAAGAGATATCAATACAACCATTTTTCTCATAAATAGAACCTTCTGCTAAATAGATTCCAAGAAAATAAGCGAAATCTTTATTTATATTGATTTTAGAAGGTAGCCCATATTGTTGATCTAAAGTATTTTTACTATTTGTTTTTATCCTTCCATTGCTCATTATTACTGGTATAGATTTTATAGCTTGCTTAACATCTATTACCTTTTGCCCACTTTTAATCAATGGAAGATATCTAACCGATGGAATTCTGGTAGAATTATTAACCTCATTAATAGAAATAATTTTAGTTTTAAAAGTATCAGGATCTAAAGCAATTAAAGAGTGGTTAGATGTTATAGTAATTTCTCTCCCTGCTTTAGTAGTGATTTTATATAAAGTTTTATTGGGAGCAGGATGCTGATAAATCTCTTCTACTTTCTGCCACTTCACCTTTCTTCCTTTTACA
>Ga0265594_1003424_pt1 | contig 10547 bp, 9 predicted proteins | sample saktaG_11_FD_190147 | JGI IMG/M metagenome (GOLD analysis project Ga0265594, IMG submission 190147) | Saline water microbial communities from Sakinaw Lake, British Columbia, Canada - sak_2011_5_24_80m | ecosystem: Environmental > Aquatic > Non-marine Saline and Alkaline > Saline ... | reverse complement strand
TTCCTTCCCGACACTCCAGCTTCAGCAAAGGTAGACATTTCAGCCAGAACCCTAGCGGCAGTTTCGCTCAGGGATATTCCCAGTGCAGCACCCGTCCCTTCACCCAAACGCATGCCCAAATCAAGTAAAGGTTTAAGTCCTAGATGTTTGAGCAGTAAGTGGTGACCGGCCTCAGCCGAAACATGAGCGGCGATGAGAAAGTCCCGTAGTCCTGGTGACAGTGCCGTAGCAATGAGGGCGGCTGCCCCAGAGATAAAGCCATCAATAACTACTGGAATACGGTGAGCGGCTGCTGCCAGCATCACCCCAACCAGCCCTCCAATCTCAAAGCCACCTACCTTTGCTAACACATCCAAAGGCTGTTTAGGGTCAGGTTGGTTCACTGCCAGGGCTCTGTTTATTATTTCTATCTTATGTGTCAACTGCTCATCAGCTATGCCAGTGCCTCTGCCAGTTACCTCGGCTACCGGTTTTTCGGTCATGACAGCACAGATAGCGCTGCTGGCAGTGGTATTACCGATACCCATATCACCGGTACCCACTATATCCAGACCTTTGGCCACTTCAGACGCCACCACTTCAATCCCTGTCTCTATTGCTGTCACGGCCTGTTCCCTGGTCATAGCTGGACCTTGAGACATATTCTGGGTGCCAAAAGCAACCTTCCTAGCTAGAAGCTGAGGATTAGGTTCCAGCTCAGTTGCCACCCCCATATCAACCACAATAATCCTGGCTCCTATCTGGCGAGCAGTAACATTGATTCCCGCCCCTCCACTGAGGAAATTATAAACCATTTGCGCGGTAACCTGTTGAGGGAAGGCACTTACCCTTTCAGCCACTACCCCATGGTCACCTGCCATAGTAATGATGGCTTTGTGCCTGATTTGAGGTATAGACTTACCCTGAATGCCAGCCAGCTGGATGGACAGCTCCTCCAGTCTACCCAGACTCCCCTGCGGTTTGGTTAACCGGTCCTGCCTAGCCCGGGCTTCAGCTATTGCCTCTCTATCCAGAGGCTTTATCATTTCAATTATATTGGATAAAAGCATAGGTATTTATCCCCCCGTATTTACTTAAATAGCTCAGGATGGATAATTTTTGCCATCTCTTTCAGACCCTGGACAATACGCGGTCCGGGGCGGTCGACCAAGTCTCCATCAATAGTGTAAATTCTATCCTGCCTCACGGCGGTTATCCCACGCCAAGCAGGGTGTGCCTTTAGTGTTTCTGGTGATGTAAATGCTGTCCCGTGCTTAGCCGGGAGTATGATAATCTCAGGGTCAGAGCTAATCACCTCCTCGAGGCTGAATTGCACCCAGGCGCCCTGAGCTTTAGCAGCATTTTCCCCACCGGCCATAGTAATAAGAGCATCGGCAAAGGAGCCGGGACCCACTGTCCAGGGGAGGGTTAAATCAGTAGCATCAATTATATAGAAGACCTTAACTTTGGGAGCATCCTCCATCAGGGCAATAACTTGAGATATGCTATCCTGCATATCCTTAATGAGTTCCTCGGCTCTCTTCTCGGTGCCAGTAATCTTTCCCAGTAATTCAATATCTCCCAAAATACCGTCAATACCCTGGGGGTCTATGACAAAAAAGGTGATTCCTAGGCTTTCAAGCCCTTTAATGTTTTCGCTGTGTCCATCAGTCAGGACCAGGTCTGGGTCTAGGGCAACAATATTCTCAATGGAGGGGTTAAAATAATCCCCAACGCTGGGTTTTAACCCGGCTGCCTCAGGATAATCACAATAATCGCTGACTCCAACCACCTTTTCGCCTAAGCCAAGGGCAAAAAGGGTCTCAGTAATACCGGGCACATGAGACACGAGCCGCTGTGGGACTTGGTCAATGGCCACCGCCCGGCCCATATCATCGGTATATGTTCCCGGCTGGAACTGTGGCTGACAGCCAGCAACCATACTAACGGATAGGCTCAACAGAACAACAAAAATCCCCAACCGTTTCAGTTTCACGAAATACCTCCAACTAATATTTTAGGTAAAAATAAATCCCCTTGCCGTTTGGACAAGGGGATACTCATGTCCCGTCAAACATGGTCCCACCCCCTTTCTCCGCGGAGGTCTGAGGATACCCGGAGGCTCAGCGTTCTGGCTTCTGATAGAAGTTACCTATCAGTCACAGCAGGCGGAACTGCGTCGGACTTACACCGACTTGCTCTCCGATTATGCCCGAATCGTTTCAGGCACCTCCAGGCTACTTATTCAATTTTACACATAATAAAGAAATTTGGTGAAAAAGTCAAGCGCATCGACCACAGCCCTTTTAAGCTCCCTTAACAAGCAACATTACCAAAGATAGCTACTCTTCCTCAATAAGTCTTCTGACCCACAGCCTTGGTGAAGTAGAAATAACCTGTCTCAGGGCTTCCAGCTTATGCCTAATATCCTCAGCTACCGCCTCATCAGTAATAAGCTGCTTAAGCCGGGATTGGTCAAGGCCCAGCATCTGGTGCCACAGCCCCTCAGGCTCAAGTAGCGCTCTGACCTCAGCTTCACTAAAGCCCATTTTATCCACCAGCCTATAGGTGATAGCATGCTCCCGGCCGTAAACCCGATTCAATCCCTCAGCCTGGCAGAAATTAATAAGCATCTGTTTTATCTCTTCAAGTTGTGACCCCAGCTCTTTTATCTGACCCTGCAATGAGACATAGTGCTCAACCGCCTCGTCTACTGCCATTCCCTGTAGAATGTCGGTCTCCTTTGGCGGCGCAGTCTGCTGCCGGTAGTATGGGCAATGTTCAGCGAAATCACAGGGGCAGTACTGGTTCTCGGTAGCTGGGAACTTCCCCTCAGTAATGTTTTTAGCTACCGCCAACACCAGATGCCTGGCTTCCTCAAGTCGCGTCTCATCTCTGGCAGCACAGCTACAAGGGGTATTTGACCTCAAGTGATACAGGGTAAGCCTCTCCACAGGAAGATGCCAGGTCTGCTCAGCCGCCAACTGATATAGAGTCAACTGAAGGTTTTTCTCCAGGTCGTCTTGAGTGAATAATCCCTGATTTGACTTGTAGTCAACAATAGATAGCCTACCACTTTCCAGCTTATCCACCCTATCCAAATAGCCCCTCAGCTTTACCCCCTCAATATCAATATAAAATATCCGCTCAACAGCCACCGGCATCCTGAAGTCGGCACTGTGAATCTCCCAGAATTTAGACAGTATCTCCCTGCCATAGGTTTCATAATTTGCTTCCTCCTCGGCTGACTCATAGCCCTCACTAATCCAGTTCTGCTCATAAAACTGTAATAGCTCCTCCAACGAGGGAGGTGGCGGCACCCTTACTTTAAAAAAGTACTGGGCACAGAGGTGCAAAGTGGAGCCAAAGCTAAAATACCACTTATCCTTTGGCTTCAAGCCATCAATATATTGAAGCTTGTACTGCAGAGGGCAGGACTGGTATAGAGAAATCTGGGTATAGCTTAGAGGCTTCATTGCTTCTCCTAATATTAATTTTACTTAATCGCCTGTTCCTTATACACTTGCTAAGGTCATTATAGACTATTTTTAGCCCCAGGGGTAACTATTAAACTTGATATTCCAGGTCAAATTAACTACTATTGGAGTCGATTACTTAAAGGTAGATGATGGAAGAAATATCATTCTTAGTTGCCTTCAGCGCCGGGCTATTATCCTTCCTATCACCCTGCGTGCTACCTCTAGTGCCAGTATACCTCGCCAGTTTAGCTGGTCCTGAAATATTTGACGCTAAGGCTACCAGAAAGCGAATGCCCCTATTCCTTCACTCCCTGAGCTTTGTCATCGGTTTCTCCATAGTCTTCACTATCCTGGGAGCCGGTGTCGGACTAGTCGGGTTTGCCATCAGCGCTCACTTAGTAATAATGCGTCAAATAGCCGGCAGCCTGCTGATAGTCTTTGGCTTGTTCATATTAGCTGCCCTGAAGGTGCCGTGGTTAAATTTTGAGAAACACCTGGCCCCATCTCAGAGCGTTACTACTGGTTACTTGCGCTCCTTCTTAACCGGGGGCATATTTTCTCTAGCCTGGACACCCTGTGTTGGGCCCATACTGGGGGGTATCCTGACCCTTGCCCTGGGTTCGGAAACAGCTTGGCAGGGCGCTTATCTGCTGGCTATCTATTCCCTGGGTCTGGGGCTTCCCTTCTTGATTATGGGAATAGCTTTTGATTCTATTACCCCGCTATTAAAACGCATCCGCCGCTACTCTACCGTAATCTATATCATTAGTGGCTTACTGCTTATTGCTACAGGCATACTTATCCTGACTAATAGACTGGTCTGGTTTTAATCACGGTTTGGAGGTAAAATTATGTTAGAGGGTTTAATGATGAATAAAATGTCAAGGGTAATACTGCCAGTAATTCTGACCTTAGTACTATTAGTAACCGGGTGCTCTGCTGGCTCTGAACCACCTGATAGAGAGAGCCCAACAGCTCCTGTTGAAGGCATCCAAGTAGGTAACCAAGCACCCGACTTTCAACTTCAAAATCTTGATGGGCAAACTGTTTCCCTCGGTAACCTACAGGGTAAGCCAGTGTTAATTAACTTCTGGGCAACTTGGTGTTCCCCTTGCGTCTCTGAAATGCCCTATATACAGGAAATATACGAGGAATGGGCAGACAAGGGACTGGTGGTGGTGGCGATTAACCTAGGTGAGAGCTCCTCCAAAGCAGAGGAGTTTATGCAAAGTTACAACCTTTCCTTCACCGTGCTACTTGATACCAAAAAAGATGTAGCCCAGAAGTATAGTATCCAATATATTCCTACTACCTTCTTCATTGATAAAGATGGTATAATTCAAGATAAGATGATCGGTGCCTTCCAAAACAAGGCACAGATAGAAAACAGGTTAAGTAAGATTATGCCATAAGTTGAGAGGAGGCTAGATATGGGTGATGTTTTAGATGAAGCCTATGGGATAGTCCAGTGCAAGGAGTGCCCGTGGTATAAATCCTGTGTAATGCCAATGAGGTTCACTGCTGAAGATATTCGCCGCCAGCTAGAGTCATCAGCACCAGGGATGGGCATCTCCGGGCAGGCTGACCTTGGCCTGCAGAACCTCTTATCCAGTATGTCAACTGCCGCCCAGAACTCGCTGCTGGAAGGCTGCCCCATCTTTATTGACCGCCTGCGCAACAACCCTAAGCTTGCCCAGCGAATCAAGGAAATGATGCAGAACTGGGGCAAAGAAGAAGAATAGGTAGAAAGAATAGGCGAGTTCGCTATTCAGACCTGAGAGCGTCAATAGGGTTGAGGCGTGAGGCACGCCAGGCAGGATAAAATCCAAAGAACAGGCCGATACCCACCGATACTGATACAGCAAGGATAATTATATCAGCAGTAACTAGGGTCGACATTAGCTCCATGCGGTCAACCACTAATGAGACTACCCAGCCCAGAGTAACCCCAATTATACCACCGGCAAATGTCAGGAATACGGCTTCAATGAGAAATTGACCCCATATATCCCGTTCTCTGGCTCCCAGTGCCTTGCGAATGCCTATCTCTCTGGTTCTCTCCAGCACCGACACCAGCATTATGTTCATCACGCCGATACCGCCGACCAACAACGAGATAGCAGCGATAGCACCCAGAAGAAGGGTCAGCGTGCCCACCGTCTCTGAGAGCATACTGGTTAACTCTTCCATGGAGGTAATACTGAAGTCGTTATCCACACCGGGGCCAAGCTGGTGGCGGGAGCGGAGCAGGCTGGTGATTTTCTCAATGACGTAATCTGTCTGGCTTTCATCACTTACCGTCAGTGCTATGGATGATACCACGCGCTCCCCCTGGCTGGTCCGCGACTGGGCGACCATCTGCTGTAGAGCGGACAAAGGAATCAGCGTAGAATCATTAGCCGAGCCTATCCCACCCTCCTTGCTCTCGAGAATACCAATGACACGGACAACATTATTACCCATCCGCATCTGCTGTCCTATCGGGTCGACACCCTCGAAAAGTGTTTCGGCTACGTTAGTACCGAGCACGGCTACCTTAGCGCCACGCTCATAATCATATGCAGTGAAGAATGAACCGCTGGCGACATTCAAGTTGTATGCTTGCATATACTCTACTGGTGCCCCGGTAATGCGGGCATTCATATTCTCTCCGCCGACTACTAGCTGAAGGTTTGTTGAGTCTGAAGGAGCTACTATATCTACATAGTCAACCTGTTCCGCTATTGCCTCTGCATCTTCCTGTGTTAGGGTTTGGACGCTGCCAGGAGCACTCCTGAATCCCCCGGGACCAACACTGGCACCGGGACTGATAGTAACGAGGTTTGACCCGAGGCTTCCGATACTGGAGACGATAGACGCCTCGGCACCCTTGCCTACAGACATCAGGGCAATCACAGCACCAACGCCGATAACGATTCCCAGCATAGTCAAAAAGCTGCGAAGCTTGTGGGTAACCACCCCGACCCAGGCGGTAGATAAAGGCTCAAACCACTGCTTCATACCGCTTCCTCCGCCATTACCTGTCCATCTTTGAGGTGTATGATGCGCTGACATTGGTGAGCAATATTGGAGTCGTGGGTTACCATTACCAGAGTAATGCCCTGCTCACTATGTAAGGTGATAAGGATAGAGATTATCTCCTCACCGGAATGGCTGTCCAGGTTACCGGTAGGCTCGTCGGCCAGAATCAGGGGAGGGTTTTTAGCCAGAGCCCGGGCAATGGCTACCCTCTGCTGCTCTCCTCCTGAAAGCTCAGTAGGACGGTGATTAGCCCGGTCAGAGAGGCCAACTTTATCTAATGCTGCCATTGCCCGGTGACGGTCACTCCCGCCGCAGTATCTCATTCCAAGTTCAACATTAGCCAGGGCCGAGAGCCGGGGCAGCAGATTAAAAGTCTGAAAGACAAAGCCAATCTCCCGACCTCTGATTTTAGCCAGTTCCCCACTGCTGAGGCGGCTTACCTCTCTATCTTCAAGGTAGTAACTGCCTGAAGTCGGCTTATCCAGGCAACCGATAAGGTTAAGTACAGTCGTCTTTCCTGAACCGGAGGGCCCCATAATCGCCACCAGCTCTCCCTGTTCAATATATAGGTTTATCCCTCTGAGTACGGTTAGCTTCCTTTTCCCCATGGGATAGACCTTGGTTATGTCCTGTAGACGAATCACCGTCCAAATCCCCCCATTCCCGGACCAAATATAGCTCCCGGCTGGTTTTGCTGCGTTGTCGTGGTAGTTGTCTCGGGGACAACTACGCTATCACCCTCATCAAGTCCCTCAACTATCTCGGTATACTGCCAGTCGCTGATACCAGTCGTTACCAAACGGTTTTCGCTGGTGCCATCCGGCAATACCACCTTAACGTAGGTTTGCCTACCAGAGGTAGTAATCGCCGTATTGGGTACCAGCAACACGTCGTCCCTCTCCTCAACAATTACGCTGACAGTAACGGTTAGACCTTCTCTGAGTTCAAGGTTCTCTAGTAGAATACCTCCCGGCCTCTGTCCAAAGTTTCCAAGTCCCTGCCCGAAGCGTTCAATCATTTGCTCTAGCTGTTCTGGAGTCAGGCTCGCACCCATCTGACTGAAGCGCTGCCTTATCATATCAGCCTGTTCCTGAGAAATGCGCCCGTCAGCAACCGCCTTATCCAGAGCATCATCAACGCTTTGTGGAACCTCTTGGGATTCCGTTTCCTCATCCTGTGTGAGCGGTTCCAATGCTAACGATTCCATTGATTCTAATTCTACGGTCACTTTATAGTTCACCACTCCTGATTGAATAGTAGCTATTGGGGAGATAGTAGCGACCGCAGCGGGGAGGCTAACTCCTCCCATAGCATCTACCTGAATGGTGGCTGTTGCCCCCTCCTGTATTTCTAATATGTCTATTTCACTGACCAGAATCTCAGCCTTAAATTTATCTGGGTTAACCAACTCAATAGCCACCTGGTTAGCATTCACCACACCACCTGCCTCGACGTTAACCGAAGTAACAATTCCGGTAAATGGAGCTATCATAGTAGTCCCCTCCAGATTCTCTATGGCTTCATCCAGGGCAGTCTGTGCTGTATCTACATTCAAAGCGGCTTGCGTACTGGCTACCTCCGATTGTTTAAGTGCTACCTCCTGGGAATCGGTGTCGTCACCTTCTATCCACGCCTGTATCTCGGCCAGGTCATCCTCTGCTTCCTTCAGGTTGGCCTGAGCCACGGCTAACTGTTTCTGCTTCTGCTCCACTTCAAGAGAGTCGGCACCAGCCTCCATCTCGGCCAGTGTCTCTTCTGCATCAGCAAGGTCGAACTCAGCGATAGCTAACTTCTTCTGCTCTTGCTCATAGTCAAGAATCCATTCGGGGACGGTCCAGTTCCGATTGTACCTCTCCTCGGCTCTCTCAAAATCATCTTCAGCATTATCCAGGGCTATTTCGGCATTGATAACGGCAAGCTCAGCCTGGACAATATCAGACTCGGTGTATGGGTTCTCAGCCTCTTCCAGGGCTTCTTGAGCAGCTTCTAAAACAATCTTAGCATCAGCCACAGTAGCTTCAGCCTGAGCAACATCCAGCTCAGTATAGGGGTTCTGGGCCTCCTCTAGGTTTTCCTCAGCGTCTCTTAGGTTGATTCCTGCTTGCTCCAGGTCGATTCTTGCCTGCTCCAGGTTTATCTCTGCCTGGGATACTGCCTCCTGCAGTGAAATTAGGGATGTATCATCTAGTTTGGCTACTACCTGCCCTTCTTCCACGGAGTCACCAACTTCTACCAGAACTTCCCCTATTGTTCCTGACACCTCAAAAGTCAGCTCCTCTTCGTAGGCGAACGCCAGGTTGCCAACAGCGGTAATATCTATTGTCAGGTCTCCTCGCTGGACGGTTGCCATTTGCTCTTCTGTCAAGGCTTTTGAGTTTGAATCGGGGCCACAACTTATTGAAAGTGCGCTAACTACGCACAGTACCAGGACTATCAGCATTATCTTCAAGATTCTCATAAAGCTCACCAAATCCTTTCTACATATTGACCCTTATAATTATAACGTTAAAAAAGCAAAAAGGTTAGCAACGAAAAGGCACAATTATACAATTTAGCATAAGTTCAGTGGATAGTGCACTTAGACAGCAACTTCGCCTCCTTCAAACTACCAAAAATTGACACCGAAACAAGAACACGGCTAGAATATCAGTTGAGATAGATTAAAGAGGCAGGATATTGTATCGAAAGGCAACATTGGATAACGGATTGCGGGTTATCACGGCCACTATGCCTCATACCCGCTCGGTATCTATCTGCATCTTTATTGGCGTCGGCTCCCGATACGAGACTGAAGCTGAGGCAGGCATCTCACATTTTATTGAGCACCTGCTTTTCAAGGGCACACCAAAGCGGACAACAGCCAGGGCAATCTCAGAAGCCATAGAAGGAGTGGGAGGAATACTCAATGGGGGTACCGGCAAAGAGTTAACCCTCTACTGGTGCAAGGTGGCTCAGCCCCACTTTGAGCTAGCCCTGGATGTGCTGGCAGATATGCTGCTCCACTCCAAGTTTGACCCCCAGGATATAGAAAAGGAACGCCAGATTATCATTGAAGAAATTAATATGAGTAAGGATGCCCCGGCACAACGGGTTGATATGCTTATTGATGGGCTCCTGTGGCCTGAGCACCCCCTGGGACGGGATACTGCTGGCAGCAAGGAATCAGTAGCTGTCATCACCAGAGACACAATGCTTGACTATCGGCAAGGGCAATACCTACCAAATAACACTGTAGTTACCATTGCCGGTAATATACCGCATCAACAGATGGTAACAGCCGTCAGTCAAGCCTTAGGTAACTGGACTAACCAGCGGGAGCGTTCTGGATATTCAGCATACAAGGAACAATCGGCTCAACGGCTGCATGTTGAGACCAAAGATACAGAGCAAGCCCACCTTTGCCTGGCACTACCCGGCTTATCACTCTTCCACCCCAAACGCTTCACCCTTGACCTGCTTAATGTCATCCTCGGTGGGGGGATGGGCAGTCGCCTGTTTACCGAAATTCGTGACAAGCTAGGACTTGCCTACAGCATTCATAGCTATGTCGACCACTTCCTTGACTCTGGCTCAGTTGTTGTCTCGGCGGGGGTAGAACCAAAAAACTTGGTAACCGTTATCAAGGCTATCCTGGAGCAACTCTCCCTCCTCAGGGAAACAGTCCCTGAACCTGAACTGTCCAAGGCCAAGGAACTATCAAAAGGGCGCCTGCTACTACGCATGGAGGATAGCCGCAATGTTGCTGGCTGGGTAGGCGGACAAGAGATTCTCACCAGGCGTATTCTTAGTGTTGACCAGGTAGTCTCCATTATTGATGCCATCACTGCTGATGAGCTTAGACAGTTGGCCCAGGAGCTATTGGTAGGTAACCAGCTCCGCCTGGCAGTAGTCGGCCGTGTCGCTGAGGATGAACCCCTGGAGGGACTGCTGAAGCTATAAGATAGCTTCCCAATCTCACCCCCTTGGGCCCCCTCTTTTTGGGAATGTTTTTCTATGAACTCGCTTCTTGGGTTACTTGGTAAATTACAGCATGTTGCATGGATCGATACACGATGACATTGCTTTGTC
>Ga0265594_1003423_pt1 | contig 10549 bp, 9 predicted proteins | sample saktaG_11_FD_190147 | JGI IMG/M metagenome (GOLD analysis project Ga0265594, IMG submission 190147) | Saline water microbial communities from Sakinaw Lake, British Columbia, Canada - sak_2011_5_24_80m | ecosystem: Environmental > Aquatic > Non-marine Saline and Alkaline > Saline ... | reverse complement strand
TAGTTGGCGAGGAAATTGATATTTGTTGGTAAACGTTATACTTATCAAATGATATGTTTTAAAAAAGCGAGACAATCACTCGCTTTTTGATTTGTTCAAGAACTGAAAGGGTGGTATAATAAAAATAGATTCTAAATAAATAAAAAATATGGCATCAAAATTTATTACAAATCAGGAAAAATTATTATCAGACGTGATGAACAATATAATCCCCAGCACCGATAAATTATATTTTCTTGTTGGTTATTTTTATTTTTCTGGTTTTTTTGAGTTATACGAAGAATTAAAAGATAAAAATATAAAGATTCTTATAGGACTAGAGATAGAAAAAGAACTAGGCAATCAAATTAAAGAAATAAATTTAATAAAAGATAACATTGGTAATAGCACTAGAGAGTCAAATGAGAGTATAAGGAAAAAGTATTATAAATCTTTGGTTAGCTTAGTTAATGAAACTGATTTTTGTGATACACCCGAAAAAGAAGAAGCATTCAATTTATTTTTACAGAAGATTGGAAATGGAACATTAGAAGTTAAAAAAACAAGAGAATCAAATCATGCAAAATTATATATATTCGAGAATAAAGCTAAATATTCTCAAAATGGTGAATTTCCTGGGAGCATCATTACTGGATCAAGTAATTTAAGTTTGTCAGGTTTGAGAAATAGATTTGAAATAAATGTTATATCTAGAGATAAAGATGATTACAATACATCAATAGGTTTATTTAATGAATTATGGGACAGATCAGTCGATATTGTCAACAAAGATAATTTAGAAGATTTTATTGTAGAGGTAGAAGAAAAAATATGGATAAATAAACTACCAAAGCCATATTTAGTTTATGTGAGAATTCTGTATGAGTTATTTAATATTCCAGATAAAAAAATAAAATTACCATCCGAAATAACTAAAAATAATTTTTTAGACTTAGAATATCAAAAAGATGCCATTAAACAAGGAATGGATATTGTTGATAAACATCATGGAGTTATTATTGCCGATGTAGTTGGTCTAGGAAAAAGTATTATTGCTTCTGCTGTTGCTTATAATTTAAATTTACAAACAGTAATTATCTGTCCACCTCACTTAAAAGATCAATGGAATGATTATAAAAGAGAATTTAATCTTAAAGCGGATATTTATGGTAGTGGATCAATCCATAAAGCATTAGAAGATTATGAAAACGTTGATAGAGAACAATTAATAATTGTTGATGAAGCTCATAAATATAGAAATGAATTAACAGAAGACTATAAAAGATTATCTAAACTTTGTGCTGGTAATAAAGTTTTATTACTTACGGCTACTCCTTTTAATAATAAGCCTCAAGATATATTTTCAATGATTAAATTATTCCAAATTCCAGCTAAATCTACTATTAGAACAGTGGCCAATTTATCAAACAGGTTTAAGGAATTGATTGCAGACTATAAAAAATTAAGAAATATAGAAGATGTGAGCAAAAGAAAGGTGGAAATCGATAAAATTGCTAATAGAATCAGGAACATTCTTTATCCTTTAGTGGTAAGAAGATCCAGAATTGATTTAGATAAAATACCTAGATACAAGAACGATCTCAAACAACAAGGGATAGAATTTTCTAATGTTGAAGCTCCAGAATTATTAAAATATCAACTTGGTGATTTAGAAAATAAATATATTTCTACATTAAATAAAATAATGAAAGGTTTTAAGGGGGCCAGATATAAACCTACTAATGAAATTAAACCCGAAAAATTAGATTGGTATGAAAAAGAATTTAGTGATTTATTCAAAGAAAAAAGTTTATTAAGTGTTAGTCAGAAAAACTTAGCTCTTTTTATGAAGAGATTATTGGTTCATAGATTTGAAAGTTCTTCTTATGCCTTTAAATCAACGCTTAACAACATGATGAAATCTATGTTATCTATTAAGGACTGGTACGAGAAGGTTGGCAGGGTTCCAATATTTAAAAAGGGTAATATTGTCGAAGTAGACGATATTATTGACGATTCCTCAGACAATGATGAACAATTAAAAAGTATTGACGAAAATCTAGAAGAATTAAAGACAAAAAAGGGTTATTATTATATAAAATCTGAAGATTTGAAGGATAAATTTATTAAAGACTTAAATGGCGATATTAAATTATTAAAGGAAATTCGAGATGAATGGTTTTTAAATAACAATAATATGGATTATGATCCCAAGATAGAAAAGATTAAGGCATTTTTAAGAGAGAAATTAGATGAAAATTCAGATCGAAAAATTGTTATTTTCACTAGTTATAGTGATACCGCTGATTATATTTACGAAAAAATTTGTAACAATTTTAGGGCTTTTAAATATTCTTCTAAAGAGGCTAGTCAGAAAAATAAAGACATTATAAGGAAAAATTTTGATGCAGGAATAAATAAAATGAAACAAGAAAATGAATTTGATATTTTGGTGGCCACAGATGCAATTTCTGAAGGATATAATTTTCATAGAGCGGGGATTATTATTAATTTTGACATCCCTTATAATCCAACTAGAGTTATTCAGAGAGTAGGTCGTATTAATAGAATTAACAAAAAGGTATTTGATAATTTATATATTTATAATTTTTTTCCTACGATTGTAGGAGAAAAAGAAACTAAGGTAAAAGATATAACTACTCTAAAAATACAAATGATAAATGCTTTATTGGGGAGTGATATGAAAACCCTAACCCCAGAAGAAGAACTTAAGTCTTTTTATAAAGACGAATACAACAAAGCTAGGCAAACAGAAAATCAAGAATCTTGGGAGACCAAATATCTATTAAAATTATCAGAGATAGATAAAAGTATTCTACAACAGGCTTTATCTAAGATACCGTTAAAAACTAAAATTAGGAGAACTATCAAAAAAGACTTAAAAGGAGTTTTGGTTTTTGCCAAAAAGGGTACTGATTATATTTTTAAGTTAGGAGGTGATAATTTAGATATAAAATTATTAGATAGATTAGAGTCCTTACAATTATTAGAGGCCAGCAAAAGCGAAAATCCAGAAAAAGTAAGCAAAAATTTTAATACACTATATCAAGGAATAAAAAAGAATTTATTTAGAACCATTGAGAAAACAAAATTAGACAGAAGTGATGGTGATGTCTATGATAAATTATCAAAATTGTTAGAAATATACCCTAACGAAAAAGATTATTTAGAAGATTTAGAATATGTGGCTAAAGATCTAAAATCTCTTTCCGATGGTTATGCTAAATATATTAGAAATATAAATTTAGATGACGAGAAAGAAGATATTATTGAAGATTTAAAAAAAGAGGTTAGCTGGGTTTATTTAAGAAAGATCATTAAAACAGCCAATGATATAGATGAAGGAGAAGAATGTTTAATAGTAGCAGAAGAATTAATTTAAAATTTTATGCCTTTTAATTTTAGCAAAGAATACAATAGAGAAGATTTTTTAGATTTTTTACAAAATGAATTTTTGCCAAATGATTTGGGAATACAAGATGAAGAAATTATAGTTGATAAACAATTTCAGAAAATTAAAAAAGTTACTAAATTAGGAAAAATCAAATTATTGGGGAAAAATTCAAATCAAATACTTTCTGTTTACGAGATAAAACATGAATCAGAATTTGATCCCAGAGTTTCTTTAACCAAAGAAGCTTTTTGGATAATGAGAAATGATTCTACCCAAAGAGCCTTAATAATTTTTTATTCTGAAAAATCAAAGAATTATCGTTTTTCTTTGATGACCGTTGATCTGGTAGCTAAAGGCAGAAGAGTAGAAAAAGAATACTCCAATCCTCGGAGATATTCTTTTTATTTAGGGCCTGACGCTAAAATACATACCCCAACTAAGTATTTAATGCAAAAAGGAAAGATTCAAAATTTTGAGGATCTTCATTCACGTTTTGACATAGAAGTAGTAACTAAGGACTTTTTTGAAGAATTTAGACATTATTTTGAAAAAACAAAAAAGGAGTTTGAGAAAGCAAACAGAAATACAATTTGTTCCTGGCTGAAAAATAGATACACAGACAAGGAGTATGTAGAGCAGATCAATAAATTTGCTTACATTTTTTTAGGGAGAATTATTTTTATTTATTTTCTTCAACGAAAGGGCTGGATTGAAAACGAAACTAATTATTTAAGAAAATTTATTGAGAATAAAAATAATACTTTATTATACACAAATTTTTTCCAACCCTTGTTCTTCGGTGTTCTTTGCAAAAAAGAAAATGAGCGTTCATTGATAATAAGAAAACAATATAAAGATACCCCATACTTAAATGGTGGTTTATTTGAAAAAAGTGAGTTAGAAAATCAATTAGAAGAAAGTGGAAAATTTATTATATTCGAAGATAATTTTATTAGAGAGATTATTTTAAATTTTTTTGAAATTTATAATTTTACGATTAACGAAAATTTACCTAATGATCAGGAAGTTTCTATTGATCCTGAAATGCTAGGAAAAATTTTTGAGAACACCTTGGCGGAGGAAGAAAGAGGAGAGAAGGGAACATTTTATACCCCAAGAGAGATTGTCCATTTTATGGTTAAAGAGTCTTTGCTCCAATTTTTAAAAAATGAAACCAACATAGACCAGTTAAAGCTTCATGGCTTGGTTTATGAAAAAAAATCAATAGAAAATCTTAGGCTCAGCAAAGAAGACGTTAGATTAATCGACAAAAAGCTTGAAAATATAAAGATATTAGATCCAGCAGTCGGATCTGCCGCTTTCCCAGTAGAGATGATGCAGGCTTTGGTGGACCTCAGAAAAGAGCTCAATGTAAATATTGGTGAAAATATCAATGAGGTTTTATTAAAAAAGAAGTTTATTAAAGAGAATCTTTATGGGGTAGATATAGACCCAGGCGCTATCGAGGTAGCAAAACTTAGGCTTTGGCTTGCTTTAATAGTAGATTATGAAAAATCAGAAGCAGAATTGTTGCCCAATCTTGATTTTAAGTTTAGATTAGGTAATTCTTTACAAGAAAAAATTGACGATATAGATATATTTAATAATGTTAGTGGCAGAGATTTATTCAGCAGTATGTCAAAATTTGAAGAAATAAAAGATAAAATGATCGCTATTAAGAACAAATTTTACATCTCTGACGATGAGGATAAAAAAAGAAAACTTAAAAAAGAATTTGACGACCTAGAGCATAAATTAATTCAAGCCGCTTTAGATAAATACGAGAATCAACTTGAATCACACATTAGTAATGTTGATGCTCTAGTTGAGGGATATAAAAATAAAAAAATACAAGAAGAAATAAATAAAGATTTTGAAAAAATTGACAGTCTTAAGCAAAAAATTAAAGACGGTACTTATAAATTATTCAAACCTGACTTTCATTTTTCTGAAGTATTTGATCGTAAAGACAAACAAGGGAATAAAATTGGAGGATTTGATATTGTAATAGGTAATCCGCCTTATGGGGTTAAGGTTGAAGATGATATTAAAGAGTGGCACGGGTTGGGCAGTAAAGACAGTTATGGTGTTTTTATTTCAACCGCTCTAAAAAGATTTTTAAAGCCTGGTGGTGTTTTGTCCTATATTGTTTCTGATACTTGGTTGACCATTAAGACGCATAAATCTTTGCGTGAGCAAGTTTTAGCAAAACAGTTGCACAAAATTGTTCGCATACATCAGGATTGTTTTAAGGCAACGGTTAACTCTTGTGTAATGAGTTTAACTAACAGCCCAGACAATAACTACAAATTGATTACTGCCGATCTAACCAATATCTCAACGCGTAAAGAAACAGAGGAAGTGCGAAACAAATTATATCATCTGACAAATTTCATTGGTCAATCCACGCCTAAATTCGCGGTGTATGAATATGATCAAGATTTAATCAAAATCAATTCCAATATTCCATTTTTTGTCGGTTCGCCAAAATTATTTTTATTAATGAACGATATAAATTGTCAGAAGATCGAAAAGGAAATTGGGGAAAAAGAAAAGAGGAAAATTAAAATTAGACAAATTGAATTGAACGGTAAAATTATCGAGTTACTGAAATTTTCTGAAATTTGTGAGTCACATCATGGGATTTCAACAGGCAATAATAGTAATCACATTTATTATTTGGGATTAGGAGAACGTGTGCTTTTGCGAGCAGATCGAAATTTAATATTATCTAACAAAGAGATAAAAAAATTATCGAAAAAACAGAAGTTAGAGGGGTTTAATAAAAAGGATTTTGATGGTAAATTTTTGGTGCCCTTAGACAAAGGAGGTGCGTCAGATGTCGATAAAGGTTTTTTGCCGAATTATTATATACCAACAGATTATTACATTGACTGGAGCAGCGAATCAATATTAAAAATGCGTGAAAATAAGGGGTTTGCATGGAAAAATTCTGAGTTCTTTTTTAAAGAAGGAATTACCTTTTCTTTAACAGGAATCTATGCACCAACATTTAGGTTTAATTCAGAGTCAGTTTTTGAGCATAATGGTTCTTGTATTTTTTCAAGACTTTTTACAACTATATTTTTAATGCAATTTTTACCTAGCAAACTGTTTAAATATTTAGTTAAAAATTATGATAATCATTCGGTAGTTTCAAGCAACTTTGATAATTCTGTAATTCCCACTAAATTGAATGCTAAAATAATAGACTTAATCAATGCAATAATTGCAAAACAAAAACAAAATTCACGATATGATTATATGAGTAATGAGCAGAAAGAGATAGATAAATTGGTTTATGGGATGTATGGCTTAAATAAAGAAGATATTCTGGAAGTAGAATGCTGGTATGCTCGACGTTATCCAAAATTAGCGAGGTATTGTGATACAGATAATAAGGCGAAGACTGCCACCGAGACAATTTATGGAGCTAGTCAAGAATATAAAAAACGCTTTATGATCATGAGTGACGAGCAACTTATAGAAGCTTTTAATCATGAAGTAGGTAATAGGGGATGGTCAAATTCAAGGTCGTTATATCTTTCTGCATTGCATGATGAGTTTGAAAATCGCAATTATGACTATTCAGACATTGGTGAATTGGGGGCACTTTCTTTTAAGAATAGGGTAAAAATTATTGGCAAAAAGATTCTAATTGATATAAGCAGAAATAAATAGTTGGCAGTAGGGTTGGAAACAATAAAAGTTTATTATTGAAATAATTTTATGACAAAAAGGATTGCGAAAATTTATACGAAGAATATAAAGAATTGGAAGCTAAAACAAGCCTTGTGGCTCATAATAAGGTTCCTGGCGAAAAAATCACAGAAGGACGTGCTAAATATATCAAGACAGAAGACTTAGAAAGATTCACACAGATACAGAAAGAATTAATAAAAAATTACAGAGACGATCTAAAATTGGAAGATAAAATAGAAATAGAAAAAATGTTAAAGAGATAGTTATTATTTAATATATGATTTCAATATCTAAATGCAAAAAAGCGTTGGGCGATGCAGCTAAAAAACTTTCAGATGAAGAGGTAAAGAAAATTAGAGATATACGGGATAAATTAGCTGACATAATTTTTGATCAATGGCTGGAAGAGAAAAAAACAAATAATTTATGAAAAATAAATACGGATTACCTGAGGATAAATTAAATAAAATTAGAGAAAGAGACAAAGACTGTGTTTATTGTCATAAGAAAATGATTAATCCTAGTGATGGTGGTTTCTGTGGTGATTGGGCAACGATAGAACATTTAAATTGTTTGCCCCCATGGAATAATCCAAATACAATTGCAATTTGTTGCGGTAGTTGTAATTCTAGTAGGGGAGACAAGAAGTTATCAGATTGGTTTAAATCGGCATATTGCATAGAAAGAAATATAAAGAAAGAGACAGTAGCGGAATCAGTTCAAGAGTATATTAGGTTTATAGAAGATTTTGCAGATAAATATTCTTGGACATTTGCGAAAACCATGAAAAACATACCTCATGAATATATTGTTCAGGATGGTTTATCAAATGACGATAAAGAACTTTTTGCTCAATTTAAAATATATATAGACAAGAATGGATATACTAAGAAATTTTATTCTAAAGAATATAAGTATATAGATATTTGTGGTTATAAATATTGGATTATTGAAAATATATTGAATAGAGAGAAAATAAGAAAGAGATTTTGACAAAAATATATCCTTGTGATATAATATATCTACAATTGAATAACTAAGTTATCAAGAGAGCAGGTTAGGGAACTGACCCAATAATCCTGCCAGCAACCCTTAAAAGTGATTCTTTTAAGAAGGTGCTAAATTCAGACCCGAGAAGGGAAAGATAAAGGTCGATTTTTTATTTGTCTCTTTCTCAAAGAAAGAGATTTTTTATTAAGATTAAAATATAAAATTATGAAAAAACCAATAATATTAATCTCTCCAAAGGGGAAAACTCCAGATGAGTTAGCTAAAGAATTTATGAAGGCTTTTCGTAAATTTCAAAAGACAGAGGAAAAGACGAAAAAAGAATTAAAAAAAGAGAAATAGAAAGAATTTCAGAATTATTTCTATTGATTTTGTTTCATATTTTTTATGCACTCTTTGACTTGGCTAAATAAGTTTATGGTGATATAGTATTAATATAATATAAATAAAATAAGATAATTTTATGATATTATCAAAATTTAAATTAAAAGACACTAAAAAAGACAATAAGGCGCTTGTTGTAATGGGCGTTTTTCTATTTATTTTTATCATCATAATCGGTACGGCTTTTATGGTTGGCGATAATGTCGCGATATATCAAAAGAAAGCTATAGATGAATATACATATTGGCAAAAAATTCACCCACAAAAGATGAATTATCGTTTTACACATGACGCTTTGTTGGTTTTTTCTGAAATATCAGACATTGTTTACGGGAAGGATATAAGTTGGGATATTAATGATATTGAGAACATCAAGAATCAAGACAAAAAAATACTAGAGAAAAAATCAGAATATTTTAAAAATGAATACCGTTCAAGACTTTTTGATGCAGGATATACGATTGCCAAATGGACAGATAAGTTTCCTAATCCTCCCACAAGCGAGGCATCTATACATATATTAACAGCAATAGAACGTTTATATGACAGGGGGACTGCTTTGGCAATTTTTTTTGATAAAATCTTAAATTCAGAAACAATACCTAACGAATTATCTCGAGATGAAGATTTTATTAACTCATATCAAGAATTAGAGAAGGCTACTATTGAAATAGAGCAAGCAGTAGATGTAATGTTTACTATGGATTTTAGAGATGGTGGTAGCTTTGAATGGATGGACGACAGGAGAATCCTTATTGATAAAATGAGAGTTTTATTTGAAGATAGGGGGGGAAATTATTCTGATGATTTTATAACCAATAAGATGCTTTTACTAAAAGATAGCTGGAATATCGGTTTAGGTGCAATGAAAAATTAAAGTAAAAAATAATTTATGATAAGAATATCTATTAAAAAATTAAAATTTATTGGATATGGTGCTTCAGGAATACTCCTTTTTTTGGGGTTTATTTTATTTTCATTTCTCCTTATATCCATATTTTTAAAAGGAGGATTATGGTTAAGTATAATTTTATATCCATGGCTTGTTAAGATTTCTCTTATTACATTTATCACAAGTATCCTTATTTTATTACCACTTAGTATATTTAAAAAAACTAGAGCAATTTCTGGCACAGGATTTATAATAGCTTCGTTTATTTTTGGCGCAACTACATGGATATGGTCTTTTTTGCTCACCTATATGTTTTGGGGTTTTTGGGGATTGATCATAGGTCTTTGTGTAGCTGGTATTGGGGTGACGCCGATTGCAATGCTCGCAGCATTGCTTAACGGAGAATGGGCGGTTCTGTGGCAACTTGTATTACTTATTATTTTTACTTTAGGGTTCGGATTTTTTGCAATTTATATAAAAAGTATAGACAAGAAAGCAAGAAAAGATAGGATAGATGAATAATTTTTGGAAAAATATTAAATTTTAAAAAAAATTTAAAAAATATGAAGAAAAAAAGTAAAATTTGGTGGGAAAATAATAGACTGGTAATTGTAAAAATTGTAGCAATGATTTTTTTATTGGGAGCTGTGACTAATGCTCATTATAGCTATTATCAATTGATTAAATGGTTAATCTCAGGAATAGGAATATACTCGGCTTATTCTGCTTATAAGACAAATTTAAAAGGCATGACAATATGGATTTGGGTTTTTGGGATAATTGCCATTCTTTTTAATCCGATTATTCCTTTCTATTTTAAAAGAAGTACTTGGCGTTTTTTAGACATGTTTACATTGGCTATATTCTTTTATTCTCTAATAAAAGATGAAGATGCGAGAAAAGACTAAAGGAGTTATTGGATAAAGTATTAGAAAAGGAAGATTATATCCAATTAGAATTTTCTCAACCAGAAATAGGACAGTATGTCATTATCAGTTTTACTGTTCAAGATAAGAAATCCAAGAGAGAAGAATACAACAGTAAGAATGAACTAAAAAAATTGGTCAACAAAACTCTTTACAACACAAACTGGAGATTAATGAGTGAGGGTGTAGATTACAGATTAGGGATTTTATCTGGAAGATTGAAGGGGTTAGAGAGGGAAGAGG
>Ga0265594_1003419_pt1 | contig 10560 bp, 9 predicted proteins | sample saktaG_11_FD_190147 | JGI IMG/M metagenome (GOLD analysis project Ga0265594, IMG submission 190147) | Saline water microbial communities from Sakinaw Lake, British Columbia, Canada - sak_2011_5_24_80m | ecosystem: Environmental > Aquatic > Non-marine Saline and Alkaline > Saline ... | reverse complement strand
CAGGATACAAAAGGAGAAATTGCAGGAGTAAGCTGGAGCATAATAGGACCTCCCAAATTGGCAAAATTTGTTTCTACCTTTAATTTGTTTTATGATTTTAACACCAATACAATTTGGATGTGGATACCAATTTTGAAGATAGATATACGATATAAATAAATTAATCAATTTCAATCAACGGAAATAAAAAAAATCAATAAAATGAAAAATATAAAATTAAAAATAATTTATTTTTTGGTACTCGCATTTATAAGTGTAGTGTTTACACATTGTAAAAGTGTTGAATTATCATTATTAGGGGTTTTAAATTTCAATTTTCCCGAAAAGCATCTAGCACTTACAGTAAAAAAAGATTCAATAATAAATTATACCCCTAAAAATTCTGATTACTATTTTAATGGCGATAAAACTAATGTATTCGGTCATATTTTGAACAATAAAAATGACTCAATACCAGAGGCAACCATTATCTTAAATAATAATACCAGTTTAATTTATAAAACAACTACAAATCAAGAAGGTAAATTTGTGTTTTTTGATATACCTTATGGTAAGTATGATGTGTACGTGGAACTTTTATGTAAAAAATATAAAATCTATAAAAATATTAATATTAACTCAAATAATCAGTCAACTGGTTATATAAAATTTGGCAGGAATAAATATAAATGTGTCATTATTCATTCATCATTTCACTAAAATTTTTATATTATGGATAAAGTACTAAGCATGAATCAATCAATGGATTATATATTAATATCCACATCGTTTAATAAGAAAAAAATGTTATTATTAAAGATGATAATATTTGTCATCTGTCTTATTATTACAGACAAATCTTATCCAGCAGAAGTAGACACGGTTTCTTCCACTCCATTTTTCAACAAAATTATTGAGGAACTTAAAACAAAAGAACAAGTAGATATTGATTTATTTGTAATGAGTCAATGTCCCTATGCCGTTGAAGCTGAAAAAGATTTAATACCAATAATTAATAAATTTAAGGGGAAAGTTGTACTTAACCTTTTTTTTATTGCTTCTGAAGATGCTTCCAGTGAACTTATCAGTATGCATGGAAAAACAGAAATTGAGGAAGATATTCGTCAATTGATAATTTCACGATTATTTCCCGATCAATTTTTAAATTACCTATTATTACGTGCTGATAATTATGAAACTAATAATTGGCAAGATATTACTACCAAATTAGGAATTGAAAAAGAAATAATTGAAAACAATCTGAATAAACCTGAATTTATTGAAGCATTTAAGAGAAATATCTCAAAAGCTCATTCATTATCAATTTTTGCTTCGCCTACAATTATTCTAAACGGTGAAAGATATAGTGGACCAATTACATGTTATGGTGCAAAAATAATTGATTGTCAAGAAGGTCAACATTGTTGTTACAGTATAACCAATACTTGGTGTTGCCACAATGGACAAGTATGCTGTGGTTCTCCTTCTTCTGGTTGTTGTCCTAAATGTTGTTGTACTTTGACAGATTGTGCCTGTATTCCTGTGGAAAGTGAGTGTTGTTGGGATGGAACGGCATGTCCAGCAGGCACTAAATGTTGTTGTACTTTGACAGGTTGTGCCTGTATTCCTGTGGAAAGTGAGTGTTGTTGGGATGGAACGGTATGTTCAGCAGGCACTAAATGTTGTTGTACTATGACGGGTTGTTACTGTATAGGTGAAGACGAATGTTGTGATTGTAATCCACCAAACAAATGTTGTGATGGCGTATGTATAGGCCCTGATGAATGTTGCCCTTTATGTTCATCTGGCCAACAATGCTGTAACAAAGTTTGTGTTGACATAGAATATGAATACAGTGTAACGGTAATTACTATTACATGTGATGGTTCAAGTTCTTACTCTTACACAACTAGTTCAGCGCCTTCTAATTGTGGTACCACAGGTCAATTAGAATATTCATTTGGAGTATGTGTCGGAGGTTCTATTGTAACAATTACTTGTTCCGGACCATATCCAGTGCCTTGTCCTTAATGATATATATTTAAAAAACAATAATGTTTCCGGATACTTTAGTAACTTATAGAGCGTCAACTAAACATACCGCTGGAACGTTGGTTTGATTTGCAAAAACAGGATTTCGTTATAATATATTTTTCCAATATTTATGAAAAAACCACTTTTTCTTTTATTAACTTTGTAAAAAAGTAAGTTATGATTACAAAAAATAAATTAATGCAGACTATTAAAGACCTACCTGAAAAATTCTCTTTTGATGACCTTCTTGATAGAATTATTCTACTCCGGAAAATTGAAATTGGATTGGAACAATCAGAAAATGGAAAAATTTACACAACTGGCCAGGCAAAAGAAAAACTTCAGAAATGGTTAAAATAATCTGGACAGATCAGGCAATTGAAGACATAAATAATATTGCTGAATTTATAGCTAAAGATTCAGAAAAATATGCCAAAATAGAATAGACATTCTTACAGTTCATCATAGCAGGCGTTTATTGAGTAGTGATATGATTATTTAGGAATTATGAAAAATTTAATATTTTTTTTATTCGTTTTTGCTTTTATTACCGGAAATATATTTGCTCAAAAAACAATTATTAAAGGAATTGCAAAAGGAGCAAACGGAAAAACAATCCGTGTAATAACTTATGCCGACCAGATTTCCTATCTTGAAAAAACAATTGCAAAAACTTTAATTAATAATGAAGAAAAATTCAATCTTGAGTTTGACTTGCAGAATACGGTTTTTTCTTATCTCGCTATTGATTTCCAAAGAGCAGAATTTTATATTGAACCCGGCAAAAAATATAATCTGGAAATAAGGTATGATACCAGCCAGCAACAATATTCATTCGTAGAACCTGTAAGTCTTTCTTTTCAAATACAAAATCCTGATAAAAATGAACTTAATTATTTAATCCAAAATATGAATATTATTTATAATGGTTTTGTATTCAATAACTTTGATAATATTTATAAAAAACGACAAAAATATCTGGTTGATACATTAAGGAAACGTATTGACAGATTTTTTTCAGGTATTAAAAATGAATATTTTGAAAATTATGTTAAGTATAAATTAGCTTCGGTTGAACAGTTTGCCAAATTAAAAAACACCGGATCTCTTATAAAAACATATTTCTGTAATCAACCCATACTTTACTATAATATTGAATATATGGATTTTTTCAATAATTTGTTTACAAGGTATTTAATAGTTACTTCAAGAGTAATTAAATATCAGGATTTAGTTGAAACGATTAATGAAAAGGCAAGTTATGATGATTTTAAAAATATGATTGATAAAGATGATTTATTGAAAAATTCCGGAATTAGTGAGTTGGTGCTTCTTAAGGGATTGAATGAGCTTTACTACATACAGGGTTTTAAAAGGAAAAATATTCTTAAAATACTAAAAGAATTTTCAAATCAGAGCAATTCAGAACAAAACAGCTTGATTGCAAACGACCTGATTATTACCCTGACAAAGCTTTCGCAAGATACTCCGGCACCTGATTTTACACTAAAAAATAATACTATTGAAATATCATTAAGTGATTTTAAAGGCAAATATGTTTATCTGAATTTCTGGAATACACAATGTGAACCTTGTATTGATGATATTAAAATCATTGAGGAACTAAAATCTAAGTTTGGCGATAATATTGAGTTTATTAATATTTCTACAGATAATAAATTAATAAAATTACAGGAATTTTTAGCATTGAATAATTACTCCTTAATATTTCTTCATTATGATAATAAAATGGAATTGCTTGAAAATTATAATATTAAAACTTTTCCTTCATATATTTTAATTGATGATCATGGTAATATTTTAAAGTGTCCTGCCCCCAAACCTGATGCAAATCTTGAAAATTACTTTATTGAATTATTAAATCTTGAAAATTCCGATCATTAAATTCAATTTCTTTCTTTATAATTCGTAAATTTCAATTAATTTTGCAATTAGTATTAAAGGAATTTTTCAATGATTTTTGAGACTTTATGTCAGAAGAATTCGGAATATTATTAAGGAATGATTATTGTGTAATTAGTGACTGTCTTTAAAGTCACATTCTAACAATTTAAGATTATAGAATTCAGATTTAAAATTTAAAATATTATTGATTATCAGCGGATTATAAAATCTAAAATCTAAAATCATAATTCTAAAATTTTATCATGAAAAAGATATTAAATGCTTTTTTAGGAAATAAATCCGGCAGGGATGTAAAAGCACTTACTCCGACTCTTATTAAGATCAAAGAGGAATACAAAACTATCTCACAGCTTAGTAATGATGAACTGAGAGCAAAAACTCAGGAATTTAAACAACAGATAGCCGATTATATTTCTGACAAAGAAAATCAGATAAATGATATCAAAGAAAAGATTGAGCTTGAAGATAATATTGAAGAAAGGGAAAAAATGTGGGAAGTTGTTGATAAGTTAGAGAAAGAAAGTTATGAGAAAAGTCAGGAAATATTAGATAAGATACTTCCTGAAACTTTTGCAGTAATGAAGGAAACTGCAAAACGGTTTAAAGAAAATGAAAATGTTGAGGTTACGGCAACAGATATGGATCGTGAATTAGCTGCAGAAAGAGGAAACATAGAAATTGTCGGAGATAAAGCTGTATATAAGAACTCATGGGTTGCGGGCGGAAGTATAATTACCTGGGATATGGTGCATTATGATGTGCAGCTTGTCGGCGGAATAGTACTTCACCAAGGGAAAGCAGCCGAGATGGCAACAGGTGAAGGTAAAACATTGGTAGCTACTTTGCCGGTTTATCTTAATGCTTTACCCGGCAAAGGTGTTCACATGGTTACGGTTAACGATTACCTTGCCAAACGTGACTCTGAGTGGATGGGTATTTTATATGAATTTCACGGATTAAAGGTTGATTGCATTGACAAACACGACCCCAATTCCGAACCAAGAAGAAATGCTTATTTAGCCGATATTACATTTGGAACCAACAATGAATTTGGTTTTGATTACCTGCGAGATAATATGACCGGAAATCCTGATGAACTCGTTCAGCGTCAGCATAATTTTGTTATTGTTGATGAGGTTGACTCTGTTTTAATTGATGATGCACGTACCCCGCTGATTATTTCAGGACCTACACCTAAAGGTGACAAACAGGAATTTGACGAGTTAAAACCCGCAATTTCTAAATTATATAATGCCCAGAGATCTCTTGTAACAAAAATTCTTGCAGATGCAAAAAAATTATTAAGTGATACTTCCAACTCTGAAAATGAAAAAAAAGGCGGTGAATACTTATTCAGAGCTTTTCGTGGTTTGCCTAAATACAAGCCTCTTATTAAGTTTCTTAGTGAGCCGGGCATGAGAGCCCTCATGCAAAAAACCGAGAACTTTTATCTTCAGGAACAAGAGAAACACATGCATATAATTAATGATGAGCTTTATTTTGTTATTGATGAAAAAAGCAATACCATTGACCTTATGGATAAGGGAATTGATTTGATGACCGAATCATATCAGGAACCTGACTTTTATATTTTGCCGGATATCGGTTCTGAAATAGCTGACCTTGAAAAATCCGGACTATCTGAAGATAAAATCCTTAATAAAAAGAATGAATTATTGCGTGATTATTCCATAAAATCCGAAAGAGTGCATACTGTAAATCAATTGCTGAAAGCTTATTCTTTATTTGAAATTGATGTTGAGTATGTGATTATTGAGAATAAAATTAAGATAGTTGATGAACAAACAGGGCGAATCATGGAGGGCAGGCGGTATTCTGATGGTTTACATCAGGCAATTGAAGCAAAGGAAAATGTTAAGGTTGAAGCTGCAACACAAACTTATGCCACAATCACTCTGCAGAATTATTTCAGGATGTACAAAAAATTATCGGGTATGACCGGTACTGCTGAAACCGAAGCTGGTGAATTGTGGGATATCTATAAACTGGATGTGGTTGTAATTCCTTCAAATAAGCCTATTATTCGTGATGACAGACAGGACCTTGTTTATAAAACCAAAAGAGAAAAATTTAATGCTGTAATTGATGAAATAACAGAGTTAGTACGACAGGGACGCCCTGTCCTTGTTGGTACAACTTCAGTTGAAACTTCCGAATTACTGAGCAGAATGCTCAATCGAAGAAATATTAAGCATAATGTTTTAAATGCCAAGCTGCATCAGAAAGAAGCCGATATTGTAGCCGAAGCCGGAAAACCAGGAACAGTTACAATTGCGACTAACATGGCTGGCAGGGGGACGGATATTAAATTAGGGCATGGTGTTGTAGATTCAGGCGGCTTGGCAATCATAGGTACTGAGCGACATGATTCAAGACGGGTTGACAGGCAGTTGAGAGGACGTTCGGGCCGTCAGGGTGACCCAGGTAGCTCTCAGTTTTTTGTATCGCTTGATGATGACCTGATGCGTATGTTCGGCTCAGGCAGAATTGCAAATATTATGGATCGGCTCGGATTAAAGGAAGGTGAAGTGATTCAGCATTCAATGATCACCAAATCAATTGAAAGAGCACAAAAAAAAGTGGAAGAAAACAACTTTGGGATACGTAAACGTCTTCTTGAATATGATGATGTGATGAATAGCCAAAGGGAAGTGATTTATAAAAAAAGAAGACATGCATTATTTGGCGAGAGACTTGCTGTTGATATTTCAAATATGATGTATGATTATTGCGAACAAATTGTGTTGGATTATCAAGAGCAGCGCGACTTTGAAGGTTTTAAACTTGAGTTGCTGAAAACCCTTGCTATTGAATCGCCATATAACGAAAAGGAATTCTTCTCAGTAAAAGCCGATGAAATCACTGAAAAGTTATTCCATAATGTTTATAAAAATTACAGAGAAAAATCTGATTTGATAGCAAAAAAATCCTATCCTGTTATCAAAGATGTTTATGAAAGAAATACTCAGTATGAAAATATTGCCATCCCGTTTACTGACGGTTCAAAAACCATGCAGGTTATTGCAAATCTGAAAAAATCTTATGAATCCCAGGGTAAAGATGTTAATCTTGCAATTGAAAAAGGTATTACTCTTGGAATGATTGATGATGCATGGAAAGAGCATCTGCGTGAGATGGATGACCTGAAGCAATCGGTTCAGAATGCTGCTTATGAACAAAAAGACCCGCTTTTAATATACAAGTTTGAATCATTTGAATTATTTAAGAATATGGTGCAAAAAATTAATAAGGATATTGATTCGTTTTTAATTAAAGGTGATATACCAATACAAGATCCTGACAGGATTCAGGAAGCACAGGCACCACGCGGACTGGATATGAGTAAAATGAAAGAAGAAAGAGCCGATATGCTTTCGCAGGCATATAGCGATACTCAAGGACCTCGTAAAACCGAACCTATTAAAGTGGATAAAAAAATCGGTCGAAACGATAAAGTTAAAGTTAAGTATAATGATGGAAGGGAAGTTGTAAAAAAATATAAGCTTGTTGAGCACGAAATTAAAAGAGGTGTTTGCCAGATGGTGAATTGATGATGCTATTTATGTGAAAAACATTAATAATTTTGTAGTAAATACTGTATAGAAATTTGTAACGAAATAAATTCCAAGCAACAAATAACAAAATACAAATAAATTCCAATGACCCAAAAATCAAAACTTGTCCGTCTGGATTCAAAACATGAGGATGAAGCAACAATTCTTTTCAATGAAGCCAATAAACTAAAGAAAATATTTTCATCAATCATAGAAAAGTCAAAATAATTGTTTTGGTCATTGTAATTTTAATAATTGAGATTTATCCATAAGGACAAGTTTTGTTATTTGGTGCTTGTGTTTTGGAATTTAAGTGTTAATAACTTTTGATACCTGAATAGTTATAAAAAACTTACTTTAGTAATTTTAAAAATATGAAAACAAAAACATACATATCCGTAAGCATCTTATTTCTTTTGATTTTATTATTTGCTGATTGTAAAAAGAATGATCCGATAGAAGAAGATTTTCCGATTTATTCAACTTTTGAAGATATTGTAAACCCTCCGGATGTTTTTGAGGTTATGTATAAATTACGAACTTATGGCGATATTGAAGCTAGAATGAAATTTGACACAAATGCAGTCTGGTATATTGAAAAAGTTAATGCTCTAAGTGCATTATTATGGATTGAACGCCAATACACCGATTCAATAGCTCAGTTTATTATTAACAGTGATACTCTTATCGGATTTGAGGGAAATGTGTTTTACAGTTTTCTTGCAAATAATAACAATTATTTTGAAGACAGAAATTTTTTTGTTAAGTATACCAAACAGACTATTTCTTACGAAGACTTTATACCGAAATTTTAAACGCTATCATAATATAAATCAGGAATTTTTTCACATTCAATAAAAACCTTAATCAATGAAATATAAAAGGATACTTTTAAAGCTTAGTGGTGAAGCCTTGATGGGCATTCGTCAATATGGAATTGACCCCAAAAGATTAAATGAATATGCAGAAGAAATAAAAACTATTGTGGAGAAAAAAGTGGAGCTTGCAATTGTAGTTGGAGGGGGGAATATTTTCAGAGGCTTGTCAGGAGTAAGTGAAGGCATGGACCGTGTGCAGGGCGATTATATGGGAATGCTTGCAACAGTTATTAACGGCATGGCTTTGCAATCGGCTTTGGAAAAAACAGGTTTAAAAACCAAATTATTATCAGGCATAACCATTGACCCTGTTGCCGAATCAATGAGCGGAAGAAAAGCATCGGAATATCTTGCCAGCGGTAATGTTGTGATAATAAGCGGAGGTACGGGAAATCCGTTTTTTACAACCGACACTGCCTCGGCATTAAGAGCAGTTGAAATTCATGCTGATGTTATACTTAAAGGAACACGTGTGGATGGTGTTTATACTGCCGACCCTGAAAAAGATAAAAATGCCAAAAAATATAATACTCTCACCTTTAACGAAGCATATTCAAAAAACCTGAAAATCATGGACATGACTGCATTTACACTTTGCATGGAAAATGATTTGCCAATTATCGTATTTGATATGAATACAAAAGGAAACCTTGAAAAAGTTGTTGCCGGAGAAGATATTGGGACGCTGGTAAGAGGTTAAGTTTAGGCTCTTAAAAAGCCTATTATTGATATATCTATTAATATTATGGTAATAATACCAAACCATTAATATCTTAAAAATGTTGCAAGAAATAAATATTTATAATAGCTTTGAGCAATTGTTGTTGATATGGCTATTGCTACGAAAAAAAACTTAAAGACAGCTTTTCTGATATGCTAACAACGTAAACCTAATAGTAAGATGACACTTGAAGAGATTATACAGGGCTTAATCAAACCAGAAGCACGCCAGGAAGCCCTGAAAATAATGACATTGGCATCAGATAAAGACCTGAATGAGTTTATTCAATATTACAATGAAAAAAGCTACAACGTGTGCTGTCTTATAATTGACAAAGTTAAAACAAACTTAGTTGAGCAAAACAAACTGACACAAAAACCGGAAGATCATTTCGGTGGATTTCCTTATGAAGAATAAAACAATTGCCGCAAAGTGTAGTATTTGCCAGATGGTGCTCGTTTGTAACGAGTGCCTGATAATAAGTCGTTTATAACGACAAATAACAGTTATTTAAATAAATTTTGTAATTTTGTTGTATCGGAAAAGTATAAAATATATGCTCAAGAAGAAGCCTGTCTCGTAACTTTGACAATTGAAAATTTGAAAAACAATTGAAATAGAATTAATGCAAACAACAAAAGATAAAGCATACGAAAAAGTTGCCCGTTTGGTTGAGCAATTTGACGAGCATATTGACGAATATAAAAGAGGCAACTATAATGAACACCAAACAAGAGTTGATTATATAAATCCGTTTTTTAAAACTCTCGGATGGGACATGGATAACAGGCAGGGACTTGCAGAAGCTTACCGGGAAGTTATCCATGAAGATAAAATAAAAATAGGGGGAAGCACCAAAGCTCCCGACTATTGTTTCACTGTTTACGGACAAAGGAAATTTTTTGTTGATGCCAAAAAGCCATCGGTAAATATAAAAGGTGATATTGCTCCTGCATATCAGGTGCGAAGATATGGATGGAGTGCAAGACTTCCCATTTCAATTGTTACCGATTTTGAAGAGTTCTCCATTTATGACTGCAGCAAAAAACCGAATCAAACAGACAAGGCATCTGTTTCCAGGATCAAGTATATTACATACAATAATTACCTTGATGAATTTGATTTTTTCTGGGACAACTTTGCAAAAGAAAATATTCTAAAAGGCCGTTTTGATAAGTATGTTCAAAGTGATGCCAAAAAAAGAGGTACTGCCAATGTTGATGACGAGTTTTTGAAATCCATTGAAGAATGGCGCACATATCTCGCAACAACCATAGCATTAAGAAATAAGTCGCTAAGTGAAGATGAAATAAACTATGCCGTGCAAAAAAACATTGACCGGATGCTTTTCCTGCGAATATGCGAAGACAGGGGTATTGAACATTACGGAGATTTGAAGAACGCCATCAAAAAAGGCAACTTGTACCAAAACCTCTTTGAACTTTAT
>Ga0265594_1003418_pt1 | contig 10566 bp, 11 predicted proteins | sample saktaG_11_FD_190147 | JGI IMG/M metagenome (GOLD analysis project Ga0265594, IMG submission 190147) | Saline water microbial communities from Sakinaw Lake, British Columbia, Canada - sak_2011_5_24_80m | ecosystem: Environmental > Aquatic > Non-marine Saline and Alkaline > Saline ... | reverse complement strand
GTAAAAGGAATGAAAATGTACGGTGGTGTTTCAACTTATCTTCCGATGAATGTCAATCCTGCTGGAGTAATTCCTATTATTTTTGCTTTATCTATTTTGCTTTTTCCTGGAATGATTGCTAATTTTTTGAGCGGAACAGGCGGAACAGTTGGGAATATTGCTCAAAGTGTTTCTAGTTTTTTGCAAAATCCTTGGGTTAACGGAATATTTTATTTTGTTTTGGTTTTTCTTTTCACTTATTTTTATACGGCTGTTACTTTTAATCCAAAAGCCATTGCCACAAACCTTCAAAAAATGGGAGGGTTCGTTCCCGGAATAAGACCTGGAGAATCTACAGCTAATTTTATTCACTATATCTTAAATAGAATTTTACTGATTGGCGCATTATTTTTAGGTACAATCGCAGTAATGCCTTCTATTATTGGAGGAATTACTGGAGTGACTGTTTTTACCTTCTTTATTGGAGGTACTGCTCTCTTAATTATGGTTTCCGTTGTGTTGGAAACTATGCGTCAAATTAATGCCCAGTTGCAAATGAGAGAATATGAAACCTTCTAATAAAAAAATAACAGTAATATTATTCGGGCCTCCTGGAGCAGGGAAAGGAACTCAAGCCAGTCTTTTAGCAGAAAAATTAAGCCTTTATTATTTGGAAACAAGTAAGATAATAGAAGAAAGCTTTGATAAAGCCAAAAAAAATGATTTTATTAAAGTAGGAAAAGAAAAATACTTCTTAAGTGATGAAAAAAAATTATGGAAAGCAGGAATTTTATGCAGTCCTCCTTTTGTTGCTCAGCTTGTGAAAAACAAAATAAATGAGCTTTTCAAGGCAGGGGAATCTTTAGTTTTGGCAGGATCTCCGCGTACCTTATATGAAGGAAAAGAAGTTAATCCTTTATTAAAAAAGCTTTACGGAAAGGAAAACATTAAAGTAGTTTTAATAAAACTGAAAGGAGCAGATTCTATCTTTAGGAACAGCCATAGAAGGATATGCGAGCTTATGCGTCATCCTATTCTTTATAATAAAGAAACAATTCATCTTACCAGGTGTCCTCTTGACGGATCAAAACTAATGAAAAGAAAGGGTTTGGATGATCCAGAAACGATTAAAATCAGGTTGAAAGAATATGAAGAAAGAACTTTTCCTTTAGTCAAATTATTTAAAAAACAAGGACTAAAAGTAAAGGAAGTTTTTGGCTCAGGATCCGTGGCTCAGGTTTTTAACGATATTTTAAAAGCAATTAAATGATTCTTATAAAGACTCCTCAGGAAATAAAAATAATGGAAGAAGGCGGAAAGCTCTTGTCAAAAGTTATGGCTGAGCTTGGGAAAATGGTAAAACCGGGAATTACTACAAATGAACTAAACAGGGCCGCAGAGGCCCTGATTTCAAAACTGGGAGCAAAACCAAACTTTAAAGGATATGGAGGGTTTCCAGCTGCCCTTTGTGTTTCTATTAACGAAGAAATTGTTCATGGTGTTCCATCACAGAGAGTTTTGAAAAATGGAGATATAATTTCTCTTGATTGCGGTCTTATATGGAAAGGATTTCATTCTGATATGGCTTTTACTCTTGGTGTGGGGGATATCGATCCCGAAGCTCAGAGACTAATTAGAACAACTAAAAAAGCCTTAAAAAGGGGGATTGCTAATTTAAAACCAGGAAACACTTTTGGAGACGTAGGAAATGCAATTGAAAGGCATATTGAAGGCCAGGGGTTTGGATTAGTAAGAGATCTTTGCGGGCATGGAATTGGCAGAGATCTTCATGAAGATCCTAAAATATTGAACTATGGGAAAAGACATAAGGGATTAGAGATAAAAAAAGGAATGGTTGTTTGTTTGGAGCCGATGGCAACAATTGGGGATTATCATATTAAAACAGGCAGAGACGGCTATTCTTTTGAAACAAGAGATGGTTCTTTATCTGCTCATTTTGAGCATATGCTGGCTGTGACAGAAAGAGGATGCCAGATGCTTACAGAAATTCCTTTTTATGCTAAAATATATTAATGGATAATATTCGTTTGTCAGTTATAATACCTTCCTATAATGAAGAAAAACGTTTGCCAAAAACTTTATTTGAAATTGGAAAATATTTGGAGAAACAATCCTATAATTATGAAATTGTAGTTGCAAGCGACGGATCAAAAGACAAAACAGCTCAAGTTGTCAGAGATTTAAGTTCTAAAATCAAAGGCCTAAGAGTTATTGATAATAAGGAAAATCACGGCAAAGGTTATGTCACCAGGCAGGGAATGATGGATGGAAAAGGCGATTATCTTCTTTTTACTGACGCAGATAATTCTACTTCTATTGACCAGGTAGAAAAAATGTGGCCGTTTTTTGAAAAAGGATTTGATATTGTTATTGGATCAAGAGATATAAAAGGAGCTGTTTTAGATCCTCCGCAACCTGTTTCCAGAAGGGTTCTTGGAAACATTTTTAGCTTGCTTACGCAGATAATTTGCGGAACGTGGGGAATAAAAGATAGTCAATGCGGATTCAAAGGATTAAGCAGAAAAGCAGTTCAGGATATTATGCCAAAATGTAGAATTGACCGCTTTGCTTTTGACCCGGAAATTTTAATTCTTGCTAAAAGAAAAGGGTATAAAATAAAAGAAATACCAGTCCATTGGAAAAACGATTTAGAGAGTAAAGTAAAACTAAAAAGCATTTTTAAGATGCTTTTTGATTTGTTTAAAATAAGAAAAAATTTAATAACTGGGAAATATGAATAAAAAAGCTTCTTCAGAGTTGCGATATGATTTGCTATCTAAAAATTGGGTTGTAATCGCTACTGGCAGGGCAAGGAAACCGAAAAGTTTTAAAGAAAAAAAGAAAAAAGAAAAAGTATCTAAATCTGGCTGTCCTTTCTGTAAGATTGAAACTCAGGAACATCCTACTGTTATTTTTTCCAACGGGGAAAAAGTTGATTCTTTAGACAATAAATGGACAACAGTTTCTATTCCAAATAAATATCCTGCTTTTACTCCCGGAAATTCTTTAAATAAAAGAAAAGAAGGAAACTTCTATCAAACAATTGACGCAGTTGGCTATCATGAAGTTGTGGTCACTAGAGATCATGAAAAATCAATAGCTTGTTTTTCTTTGAATAAAGTGGAGGAATTAATTGATGTTTTCCAAGAAAGATTTTTAGATTTAAAGAAAAAGCCATTTGTAAAATATATTTCAATATTTCATAATCATGGAGAAAAAGCCGGAGCTTCTATTGCTCATCCTCACTCTCAGATTATAACTACTCCTTTAATTGATACAGATTTAGAAAAAGCGCTTGTTAATTCGGGTAAATACTATAAAGCGCATCATCAGTGTTTTTACTGTTTGATGAATAAATGGGAGCAGAAGTTAAAGAGAAGAATTGTTTTTGAGAATAAAAGCTTTTTAGCTATTTGCCCTTTTGCTTCCAAGAGCGCTTTCCAAGTGATAATTTCTCCTAAAAAACATTCTGCTTATTTTGAGAAAATCAGTAAAGAAGAGAAAAAAGATCTGGCTCAATCTGTTAAAGTAGTCCTTTCTAAACTTTATAAAGGACTTAACGACCCTCCTTATAATTTCTATATCCATACTGCTCCAACTGACAATAAAGATTACGACTATTATCATTGGCATTGGACTATAATGCCAAAAACTTCTATCTGGGCCGGATTTGAACTCGGGGCAGGAATGGAGATTTCAACTATTGAACCCGAAAAAGCGGCAGAATATCTTAGAAAACAATGATTCCAGAGCTCAAAGTATTTTTGATAGCAATGTCTCCTTTTCTTGAACTTCGGGGATCAATTCCTGTTGCTTTAACAGTTTATCACCTTGGTATTATTGAATCTTTTATTATTTCTTTTTTCGGCAATTTGATTCCGGCGTTCCTTCTTATTTCTTTTTTAGGCCCAATATCCAGATGGCTTTCCAGAAATTTTGCTATTTTTGAAAAATTCTTTTCCTGGTTTTTTAAAAAAACAGAAAGAAATCATAATCTCTTGGTTAAAAAATACGGGTCCATTGCTTTGGCTTTATTTGTAGCCATCCCCTTACCAATAACCGGAGCTTGGACAGGATCAGCAATTGCTTTTTTATTCAATATTCCATTTAAGAAAGCATTTCCTTCAATTGCTTTGGGAATATTTATTGCCGGAATAATAGTCACTTTTGCAACTAAAGGAGGTATTGCAATTGAAAACTATTTCGGATGGCCAGCGCTTTTAGGAACATTGCTTTTAATAGGATTTATTTTATTAATTAAAGTTAAAAAAAATAAACTATGAAAAAACCTTTGATTGTTGCTAATTGGAAGATGAACCCTTTAACTTTTAAAAAAGCAGAAGACTTATTTAAGGGGATTAATAAGGAATTTAAAAAAGTAGAGGTAGTAGTTTGCCCTCCATTTGTTTTCCTATCATCTACTAAAACTAATTTTTCCCTAGGAGCTCAGAACTGCTTTTGGGAAAAAGAAGGAGCTTTCAGTGGAGAAATTTCTCCTTATCAATTGAAAAGTATTGGATGTAAATATGTAATATTGGGTCATTCAGAAAGAAGGAAATATTTTAAGGAAACAAATGAAATGGTTGGGAAAAAGATAAAGAAAGGATTGGAGGCCGGCTTAAGGCCAATTCTTTGTATCGGAGAAACTCTTAAAGAAAAAAATCATATTGCAGATGTCTTGAAGAAACAGATGAAGCAATCTCTTAATGGTATTTCTCAAAAAGATGCAGAGAAAATATCTATAGCTTATGAACCTATTTGGGCCATCGGTTCTGGTCATTCTTGTCCAGTTGAAGAGGCAAAGAGTACGGCCCTGCTGATTAGGAAAATTTTGTCTGGAATGTATAGTGCAAAAAAGATCAGAATTCTCTATGGCGGAAGTGTTAATTCAAAAAATGCTTCTTTATATGTTGAAAAAGCAGGATTGGATGGGCTTTTAATAGGAGGAGCTTCTTTAAATATAAAAGAGTTTTTGAAAATTATTAAGAATATTTCGAAGCTTTACTCTCTTTAGGTTTTTTGTTAGTATAAATAACCATGGAAGACATTTTTAATGGAAATTTTTATAATCCAACTTGCGGAGATCTTAGCTTGAAAGAAGTGGTAAAAGAAACAATAGGGTATATGTCTTTGAATCCTGAGCTTTTTTATAGTATTGTTGTTGGCTGCGATTCTTCTTCCGGAGAAAACCCCAATTTTCCCATAGCTCTTGTGATTTTAAAAAAAGGGCAAGGAGGAAGATTCTTTCTTAAAAAGATAAATTATTCCGAAAAGAAGTTTTATGGATGGAAAGAAAGAATTCTTCAGGAAGTTCTTTTGTCTTGCCAAATAGCTTTGGTTTTAAAAGAAAAAATAGCAAAAGAGACTGAAAATTTGTCTTTGAATTACGAGTTTAAATATATTCATGCCGACGTTGGAGAAAACGGAATTACCAAAGATATGATTAAAGAAGTAGCAGGACTAATTAAGGGTAACGGTTTTGAGCCGAAATTAAAGCCGGAATCATTTGCAGCTTCAAATGTAGCTGACAGATATAGCTAATGGTTATTAGAAAAAAAGCAATAATAGCTCTTTCCGGAGGAGTGGATAGCGCTGTATCAGCTATTCTTTTGAAAAAACAAGGTTTTGCAATAAAAGGAGTATTTTTAAAGCTTTTTGATAATTCATCTTTTAAAGAATCTGAGAAAAAAGCAAGGGAAATCGCTAATATTTTAGATATCCCTTTTTTTGTTTTAGATTTAAGAAAAGAGTTTAGAGAAAAAGTAATTAAAAAGTTTTTAGAGGAATACAAAAAAGGGAAAACTCCTAATCCTTGTGTCATCTGTAATAAAGAAATAAAGTTCGGGCTTTTGAAAAAGAGAATGAAGGCAGATTATCTTGCTACTGGCCACTATTCAAGATTATGTAAAAGCTGCATTCTAAAAGCAAAAGACAGGAGCAAAGATCAAAGCTATTTTTTGTGGTCTTTAAGCCAAAAACAACTTAGTAATGTGATTTTTCCAGTTGGAAATTATTTGAAAAAAGATGTTAAGAAAATTGCTGAGAAGTATGGAATTTTTGAAATTGTAAAAAAAGAATCTCAGGAAATTTGTTTCACTAATAATATTAACCATTTTTTAGTGGAAGAGATAGGATTAAAACCAGGAAGAATTATTGATAAAACAGGAAAAATAATTGCCAAGCACGAAGGACTGCACTTTTACACTATTGGCCAGAGAAAAGGAATAAAGCTTTCTTCCGGACCATATTATGTTTTAGGAAAGGATTTTAAAAAGAATCTTTTAATTGTAGGTAAGAATAAAAAAGACTTGCTTCAAAAAGAGGCCAATATAGAAAATGTTAATTGGATTTCTTTTAAAAAGCCAAAGTTTCCTTTTAAAGCTATGGTAAAAGTGCGTTATGGACAGAAATCTTTTCCGGCTACGGTTTATTATTTGCAAAAAAAATGTAAGTTAGTTTTTAAAAATTCTCAAAGAGCAATAACTCCTGGCCAATCTGCGGTATTATATAAAGGGAATAAACTTTTGGGAGGGGGGATAATATCGTTGACCTAATCAATTTGCTGATTTAGAATAAACAAAAGAACAAAATTATGGCAAAAAACAAAATTATCAAAAAAAAGGCTCCTCAGCTCAGGAAAGTTCCCAAAGCCAGAATTAAAATAATTGGAATCGGCGGAGGAGGAAATTCAATTGTTTCTGAAATATCTAAAAACAAGAAGTTAAAAGGAATAGATTTTATTGCTATTAACACTGACGTTCAGGCTTTAAAAAAAGTTGCCAAAGAATGCAAGATTTTAAAAGTTGGGCAAAACTTAACAGATGGATTGGGATGCGGTATGGACCCTGGAATAGGAGAAAAAGTAGCCAGAGACGAGAAAGAAAAGATAAAAAAAATTTTGGAAAATGCAGATTTTTGCATTCTCATATCCTGTTTAGGGGGAGGAATGGGTTCCGGTGCTTCTCCGGTTATTGCTGAGATTATCAGGTCTCTTAAAAAGATAAGTTTAGGAATATTTACTCTTCCGTTTAAATTTGAAGGAGAAAAGAAAAGAGTGATTGCCAAGAATTCTTTGGGAAAGATGGAAATAGACTTAAATGCAATGAATGTTATTCCGAACGAAAAGATATTCCAAATTGTTGATGAATCTACTTCAATCACCAATGCTCTTTCCACGGTAAATAGTTATCTGGTTTTTTACCTTGAAGGGTTAAGTGAAATGATTTATAAACCAGGATTAATTAATATCGACTGGGCTGATTTTAAAACTATTTTAGAAGGAAAGAAAAAAACATGCTGTTTGAATCGCGCAGAAGCTGTAGGCGAAAACAGATCAGTCAGAGCAGTCAAAAGTGTTATTCAAAGTCCTTTGAACGAATATAGTTTGCAGGGAGCAGACAGAATTTTATTTAATATTGAGAATGAAGGAGATCTTAAAATGGCAGAAGTTGACCAGATAAGCAAGACTATTTTCAATTTTAATAAAAAAGCCAAGATTATTTTTGGAGTATCTTCATTAACTGTTAAAGAAAAATCAAAAACAGAAGGAAGGATAGGAATTACTCTCTTGAGCGTAGAAGAAAAAAGAATTCCAAAACCGGTTAAAAAAGACATTCCAGAGGAGAAGTCTAAAAAGAAACTTTCAAAACCGAAGAAGAATATTAAGATTGCTGACGTTCAAAGCAATGATCAAGAATCGGAAAAGCCTCGGAAAACAGCAAGAAAAAATGCCATAGCTTTGAAAAAAGAAATTAAAAAAGAAGAAAAGGAAATATTGGAAAAAGAAAATAAATGGGATTTCCCTGCTTTTCTAAGAAAAGAAGAAGATGTCTAATAATTACGATTTAATCATAATTGGCGGAGGTCCTGCAGGTATTACTGCAGGAATTTATGCTGCTCGCCAAGAAATGAATTTTATTCTTATCTCTAAAACTCTTGGAGGGCAAATGGCAAAGAAAGCAGTTGATATTGAGAATTATCCTGGATTTAAAAAAATATCCGGCATGGATCTTATTCAAAAATTTGAAGATCACTTGAAAAACTTTAAAGGAAGAATAGAAAATGATAACGTGATAAAAATAAATAAAAGAACTGATTGTTTTTTAGTAGAAACGAGAAATAGTAAAGTTTTTAAAGCGGAAGCAATAATTATTGCTTCTGGAGCTGATCCTAGGCCACTTGAGGTTTTAGGAGAAAAAGAATTTATTGGACGCGGTGTGAGTTATTGCAGTCTTTGTGACGGTCCTTTATATAAAGGAAAAACAGTAGCAGTTATTGGTGGAGGAAACGCCGGTTTTGAAACAGCTATATTTTTAAGCAAGTTCGCTCAGAAGATATATATTTTAGAATGCGGTTCAATAATTAAAGCAGACAAGATTAATCAAGAAATTATTTCCGGGATAGGAAAAGTTGAAATAATTACTTCTGCTTCCGTAGAAAGAATACAAGGAAATAAATTTGTGGAATCAATTTTATGGAAAAATGTAAAAACAAAAGAAGTCAGTTCTTTAGAGATAGACGGAATTTTTATTGAAATAGGTTATCAGCCGGCAACGTCATTTGTAAAAGATTTAGTCTCTTTTAATAAGAAAGATGAAATTAAAATTGATTATCAGACCTGTCAAACAATAACTCCTGGGCTTTTTGCTGCTGGAGACGTTGTTGAAAGCAGGTATAAGCAAATAATAATAGCTTGCGGACAAGGAGCAACAGCAGCTCTTTCCGCTTGGCATTATCTTAAAAATGAAAAAAAACTTAATTAAAGAGATAAAAGGAAGAGAGATTTTAGATTCCAGAGGGAATCCTACTGTTGAAGTTGAAGTTCGAACTAATCTTGGTTCTTTTTTTTCCCAGGTTCCTTCGGGAGCTTCTAAAGGAAAAAATGAAGCAAAAGAATTAAGAGATGGAGGGAAAAGGTATAATGGAAAGGGAGTTTTAAAAGCAGTAAAAAATATAAATACTGTTATATCTCCAAAGCTCAAAGGGAAAGACCCGGCTGATCAAGAAGAAATAGATTTATTACTAAAGAGAATTGACGGGACAAAAGATAAATCAAGGATAGGGGCAAACGCCTTAGTCGGAGTTTCCATGGCAGTTTGCAGAGCAGGAGCACAAGGAATACCTTTATACAAACATATTGCTCAATTAGCAGGGAACAAATCCAAGCTCTTTCTGCCAATTCCTTGTTTCAATGTTATTAATGGAGGAGCTCATGCCGGGAACGAATTGGACATTCAAGAATTTATGATTGCTTTTCCTAAAAAATCATATTCTCAATCTCTCCAAGCAGCCTCAGAAACTTATCATGAATTAAAAAAAGAGCTTAAGAAAAAAGGTTTTGGAACTGATGTTGGAGATGAAGGAGGATTTGCGCCTTGTTTTGAAAAGCCAGAACAAGCTCTGGATATTATTGTGAAAATCAATAAAGACGCTAAGATTGTTTTAGATTGCGCTCTATCACAATTTTACAAAGATGGAAAGTATATTATGAAGATGGGCGTTTTCAAAAGAGAAGAATTATTAAAATATTATTTGCACTTAGTAAAAAAATATCCCATTTTAGCAATTGAAGATCCTTTTGCCGAAGAAGATTGGAAGGCATGGGAGAGTATTCCTTCTAATTTTTTAATTATTGGAGACGATTTGCTTACAACTAATCCTGAAAGAATAAAGATGGCACACAAGAGAAATGCTTGCAACGGATTATTATTAAAAGTGAATCAGATTGGCACAGTAACAGAGGCTTTGGAAGCAGGGAAGCTTGCTAAATCATTTGGATGGAAAATAATGGTTTCCCATAGGTCAGGAGATACTTGCGACAGTTTTATTGCCGATTTAGCAGTGGGAATTGGCTCTGATTTCATAAAGTCAGGTGCTCCGGCTCGAGGAGAAAGAGTCTCAAAATACAACAGATTATTGAGAATTGAGGAAGATATATGAAAATTCTTTTAATCGTTATTGACGGATTAGGAGATAAACCTATTCCACAACTGGGTAATAAAACTCCATTAGAAGCAGCTAAGACTTTAAATCTGGATTTTTTAGCAGAAAATGGGATTTGCGGATTAATTTCTCCTTTCTATTTTCCTTATCAAAAATATCCTCGTTCAGATACCGCTCATTTGGCATTACTTGGATGTGATCCAAAGAAATATTATTTAGGAAGAGGCGTTTATGAAGTAGCTGGTATTGGTATGAAATTAAAAAAAGGAGATATAGCCATAAGAGCAAACTTTGGAACAGTAGATGACAATCTAAAAATAGTTGACCGGAGAGCTGGAAGAATCAGTCAGACAGATTCTTTAATTAAAGCTTTGTCTAAAATAAAAGAAATAGAAGGAGTAAAGTTTTTGATTAAAAAGTCTTATGGCCACAGAGCAGGATTAGTCTTAAGAAGAAAAGGATTATCTTCAATGATCTCAGACGGAGATCCTCATAAAGCAGGAGTTTATGTAGATAAAATTATTCCTTTGGATAAGTCTAAGAAATCTGCTTTTACGGCTAAAGTTTTGAATGAGTATTTAGAAAGGACTCATAAGATTCTTAAGGAATGTTCTTTGAATAGAA
>Ga0265594_1003415_pt1 | contig 10570 bp, 4 predicted proteins | sample saktaG_11_FD_190147 | JGI IMG/M metagenome (GOLD analysis project Ga0265594, IMG submission 190147) | Saline water microbial communities from Sakinaw Lake, British Columbia, Canada - sak_2011_5_24_80m | ecosystem: Environmental > Aquatic > Non-marine Saline and Alkaline > Saline ... | reverse complement strand
AACGCGCGGTGCCGGAAGCCGCGCGCGGCGAAGCAAACGGGCCGGAGCGGCAAACCGCCAGGCCGGCCGCAGTGGCCGCCGAGGCGATCACGCTTGCGGCGGGCGCGCAGCGTCGTGCGGCGGGTGAACCGGGGGCGGCCGCGGTCAAGCCGTCGGCCGCAGCGGTGGCCCGCGCATCGGAATCGGACGGGGGCCCGGAGGAACGGAAGACGGCGAAGGCCGTCGCGGCAGGCAGCGCCGAGGCGCGCCGACCGGACGCGGTGCGCGATGTTGCCATCTCACTGCCGACGGCGACGGATCAACCGCAGCAGCGCCATGACGGCACGGCCGGTGATCTGGCATTGAAGAGCGGTGGTGGCGGACAAGGTACGGTCTCCGCGACGTTGGCATTGGCACAATATGGAGGCGACTGGGATTGCGCGCGGACGGCGATGATGTTCCTCAGTCACCAACTGCGCGAACGGACCGGCATGGCGCTGATGGCGGGTGACACCGTCATTCGGCTCGACCAACCCGAACTCCATCGCCTGCCGTTCGTCTATCTGACCGGTCACAATGACTTCCATTTCACCGATGCGGAGGTGCGAAATCTGCGCGATTATCTGCAGCAAGGGGGTCATTTGTGGGCCGACGATTCAACGCACTACCGCGACGAGACCTTTGATCGCGCCTTCCGGCGTGAAATCGCGCGGGTGCTGCCGGATGCGGCGATCGAGCGGCTGGACGCCCGTTTCGGCGGTTGGCGGACCGGTTACGATCTCACCCACGGCTACAAAGAGTACGCGATTCCGCCCGGCGACAAATACCGCCAGAATTTCATCGAGGGAATCCGGATGGGCGACCGTGTTGCGGTGGTCTACACGCGCAACGACTACGGGGATGGCCTCAACATCGATCCCCACACCCAGCCGCTGAAAGATTCGCTTACGAGTCTCAGCCCGGCGGAAATGCAGGAAGGGGCGACGCGGATGGGGATCAACCTCGTGCTGTACTTTCTCAGTCAGCATGGCGGGATTGATCTGCCCTTCGTGGAGAAGGCGGCGAGCGGGATGCGGGGCGCGGCTGACCCGTCTGCCGTGGCGCTGCCGGAAGGGACGACGCGACCTGTCAGCGAGGCAGGTGACGCGGCGGCATGGTTCTACGAGGAATGGGGCGATCCGGCGGAAGGCGTCGAGGCGGATGGGCGTTTTGTAGTGCGGTTCCAGGTCGGTGCCCAAGAGAAGGCGGCCTTCGGCCGAATGTGCGAGCCGCCCTTATCGCTCAAACCGGGAGACACACTGGCGTTTGACGTGGAGAGCCTGCTCCCCTGCGGCGCGCGCGTGGCACTCGGTCTCGACATTGGCGGACATTATCTCGAGACGGCGCCGTTCTACATCAAGCCCGGGGTCAACGCCGCCTTTTTTGTCTGCTCCACCAAGACATTCAAGAGTGAAACGACCGCGTGGGAATATCGGGAAGCATTGCCCCTGCCCGCCGAGATCAACAAGATAAACCTCTTGATCTACGCACCCGCTGGAGGCGAACTGCGTTTCGGAAACTTCCGGATTGTGGGGCAGTGATTGGCTTGCAGGATACCGCCGCGTGTGGTATTTTTCTGCCTCCAGCACATGATTCGGGCGGTTAACTCAGTTGGTTAGAGTACCTGGTTTACACCCAGGCTGTCGGGGGTTCGAGTCCCTCACCGCCCACCAGAAATAGCCCCGTTTTTATTGAAAAACACCAATAAAAGCGGGGCTTTTGCTTTGTTCGGACTGTTTGCCCGGTTTCAGCGTTTCACGGTGTTTCATGCAGTGTTTTGCTGATAAAAAGCCCACACAATTACAAACGCACAGGAAGCGAGCGCCATACCTGCGGGGCACCGTGGGGGAGACCACCGCCCCCCTGATTGTTCGACTGCTACGGAGTTTTTTGTGGCGTTCGTTCTTGTCCGAGTCGTTCCTGACGTGGTATCCTTTCCGGCCTATGACCGTGTCAGAATTCATTTCCAAGTGGCGCAAGGTGGAATTGAAGGAGCGCTCCGCCGCACAGGAACATTTTCTGGACCTGTGCAGCGTCTTCGACCACCCTACGCCCGCCGCCGCCGATCCGACCGGCGAGACGTTCTGCTTTGAGAATGGGGCGGCCAAGCACGGCGGGGGCGACGGCTTCGCCGACGTGGGCTCGCCAAACGCGAAAGGTCCTGCACATGCGCCTTGAGGATGTCACACCCGGAATAGCCCTAAATGGCTTGGAGCCTGCGGCCGTCACCACGGTCGTCGCGGTTGTGGCCATCGCAGACGGCGCGGTGCAGGTCATCTACAGGACGCCGGAGGGCGTCCTCAAGGACCGGCTCCTGGGCCGGAGTGACGAGCCTGCAATCACCGTGGCGACACAGGAGAGGCCTTGGGCGTTTGACGGCAATGGCGAGGATTTCAAACTGGCGGTCGAGGCGAAGCGCATCGACCTCGCATTCCTCTTCGACCCCATGATGGCGGTCCATACTTCGAATGTGGAGCCGCTTCCCCATCAGATCACGGCTGTTTACGAGGCGATGCTGGAGCGCACGCCTTTGCGCTTCGTGCTTGCCGACGACCCCGGTGCTGGCAAGACCATCATGGCCGGTCTTTACATGCGCGAATTGCTGATGCGCGCTGACGCCCGGCGCATCCTCGTCGTCGCGCCGGGCAGCCTTGTGGAGCAATGGCGTGATGAGCTGTTCGAGAAGTTTGGACTGGAGTTCCGAATCTTCTCACGGGAACTTGAGACCCATTCGCCCAGCGGGAATCCATTCGAGGATCACGACTATCTCATCGTCCGTCTCGACCAGATGTCACGGAACGAGGAAGACCAGGAGAAACTCTGCCTCGCGGCCTGGGATCTTGTTGTGTTCGACGAGGCCCACAAGCTGTCGGCCCACTTCTACGGCCGGGAACTCAAACGCACCAAGCGGTTCGTCTTGGCTGAGAAGATCGGCCAGCACACCCGGCACCTACTTCTCATGACGGCAACCCCGCACAACGGCAAGGAAGAGGATTTTCAACTTTTCCTCTCCTTGCTGGACTCCGACCGCTTCTACGGGAAGTTTCGTGACGGTGTCCACAAGGTGGATTGCTCTGATCTCATGCGCCGCATGGTGAAAGAGGAAATGGTGAAGTTCGACGGCACACCCCTCTTTCCTGAACGCCGGGCGTACACGGTCAACTACATCCTTTCGGAAATTGAGGCCGCCCTCTACGAAGCTGTGACCCACTACGTGCAGACGGAAATGGGCAAGGCCGATCAACTCGAAGGCTCCCGCAAGGGCTCCGTTGGTTTCGCCCTGACCGCCCTCCAGCGCCGGCTTGCCTCCAGCCCCGAGGCGATCTTCCAGTCGCTCAAACGCCGTAAGGAGCGCCTCGAACGCCGCATCCGCGAAGAGAAACTCGGTATTCGTGGTCAACAGGCCCTCGCGGAGACCATGTCTGAGGTCCCCGAGGATGACGACGACCTGAGTGCTGACGAGCAGGAGAACCTGGAGGAAACACTGGTTGACCAGGCCACTGCTTCCCGGACCATCACTGAGTTGGAGCAGGAGGTAGCGATCCTTCAGGGGCTCGAGGACCAAGCCAAGGCCGTGGTTGCCTCCGGTCAGGACCGCAAGTGGGAGGAACTGTCTCGCCTACTACAGAACGACCCCGAAATGCGCGATGCCGGTGGCCGCCAGCGCAAACTCATCATATTCTCTGAGCACCGCGACACGCTCAACTACCTTCATCAAAAGATCGCCGGCGTTCTCGGCAACGCGGAGGCCATTGTGACCATTCACGGCGGCACCCACCGCGATGAACGGCGACGCCTTCAAGCCCTCTTCCGGTCCGACCCGGAGGTCCGCATTCTCGTCGCCACCGACGCCGCCGGTGAGGGTGTAAACCTCCAGAACGCTAACCTGATGGTTAACTATGACCTGCCGTGGAACCCCAACCGCCTAGAGCAGCGTTTTGGCCGCATCCACCGCATCGGCCAACAGGAGGTATGTCACCTCTGGAACCTGGTGGCCAAAGAAACCCGCGAAGGCGATGTTTACTTCCGCCTGTTGGAGAAGTTGCGGGTGGAGAGTGCCGCGCTGCATGGACGTGTCTTTGACGTTCTTGGTGAGGTGTTTGAGGGAACCAGTCTCAAGGAACTGCTCCTGCAAGCCGTTCGATATGGCGACCAGCCGGACGTTCGCGCCCGGCTTGGCCAGCGTGTTGAGAACGCCTTCGACCACGACCACATCCGCGGCATTCTCGACCGCAACGCGCTCGCCCAGGAATCCATGAGTCCCGATCGGCTTTTTGCCGTGAAGGAGGAAATGGAAAAGGCCGAGGCCCGTCGCCTGCAACCCTATTTCGTTCGATCCTTCTTCATGAAGGCATTCGAGGCGCTGGGCGGCACCATTCACCCCCGTGAGGCTGCCCGATTCGAGATTACCCATGTCCCCGCGTCGATCCGGGAACGCGACCGGCTGATCACCGGCCGGAACCGGCGCGACCTTGCACCCGTCCTCAAACGCTACGAGCGCGTCTGTTTCACCCGCGAGGCGGTGCGCCCACTGGACAAGCCTGGCGCGCCGTTCGCCGCGATGCTGCACCCCGGCCATCCGCTCATGCTGGCGGTCAGCGACCTGCTGTTGGAACAGCACAGCAACCTGCTACGCCAGGGGGCGGTGCTGGTGGACCCGTCGGACGAAGGCGACCATCCGCACCTGCTCTTCCTACTCACCCACGAGATCAAGTCGGGCGACGGACAGGTTCTTTCCAAGCGCCTGCAATTCGTGCGCGTTGCACCCGACGGTACCGCCGTCTTTGCCGGATGGGCGCCGCACCTCGACCTCGAACCGCTGTCGTCGGTTGACCTCGGCCTGTTGAAGAACTTGATGTCTGCCCCGTGGGTACGCGCGGACCAAGAAAAGCGTGCCCTTGCACTTGCTGCCGCCACGCTTGTGCCGGAGCATTTTCAGGAGGTTGCCGGTCGCCGCATTGCCCATGTGGACAAGACCCTGGCCGCCGTACACGAGCGCCTGACCAAGGAGATCGCCTTCTGGTCCGACCGCTGGATCAGACTCAAGGAAGACCAGGAAGCCGGCAAGGACGTGCGTCTCAACCTGGAAAACGCCCGCCGAACGGTTGCCGACCTGGAGGGCCGCCTCGAAAACCGAAAGCGCGAACTCCAGTCCATGCGCCATGTAACCTCGTCCACGCCCGTGGCGCTGGGCGGCGCCCTCGTCATCCCTGCCGGCCTGCTCCGGCGGCTGCGAGGCGAAGCCCCTGCTGAGTCCGTCCCTGTCTTTTCAACCGACCCAATCGCCCGTGCGCGTATCGAAAGGATAGCCATGGACGCCGTCCGCCGCACCGAAGAAGCGCGCGGCTGCCGAGTCGTGGATGTCTCCGCGCTGAAATGCGGGTGGGACCTAACCTCTCATCCGCCTGCCGTGGACGGCAAACAGCCAGAGGCCAGGCACATCGAGGTCAAGGGGCGCGTTCAGGGCGCCGGGACAGTCACAATCACCCGCAACGAAATGCTCTACGCCTGCAACCAGGCCGACAAGTTCGTCCTCGCCATCGTGCTCGTGGGCGAGGACAATGCAACGGACGGCCCCCACTACATCCGCAACCCGTTCGACACCGAGCCGGGCTGGGGCGTGGCCAGCGTGAACTACGATCTCGGAGACTTACTCCAACTTGCTGATGGGCCGTCACAATAGAAAGTGGTGCCAATATGCATCTCAAAAATATTACGCTCAGAAACTTCCGTTGTTTCGGCAACATCACGGTTGATCTTCATCCTCAATTGACCGTGTTTGTGGCTGAAAACGGGGGCGGAAAGACAGCCCTGCTGGATGGTATAGCCATAGGGCTTTCCCCCATACTTCGTCTCCTATCCTCCGCTAACCAACGGTTGTCCGGTCCGGGCATTGAAGACACCGACTTCCGATTAGAATCGTGGGAAGGCCGTGGGGGCGAAGATCGTTGGGGGTCAAGCGACTATGCCCAGGTTGTTGTTGAGACTACAACGGGTTTACGCTGGGATAATTGGCGACCCTCTGCTCAAGTCAAAAAGCCCTGTGAGGCAATTGGACAGATTGATCTCACAGCGTTTGCATCCGAAGTCCTCGAAAGCGTTAAGACGGCAAGCGCAATACCTTTGCCTGTGTTTGCTTACTACGGTGCACGTCGAGGCTGGATTGTGGTTCCCGAACGTCTTCGAGTATCCAAAGTTGATTACAACCACCCAACGTCCGCTCTCGTGGGCGCACTGAAGTCATTAAGCGATTTCAAGGAAATGCTTAAGTGGTTCGACATTGCCGAAACAACTGAACTGCGCGCCAATAAAGGCGTCGCGCCGGAAGATTTCATCGAATACCCGCCTCTTGAACTTGTGCGCGCAACCCTAGTCGCCATACTCGGCGAGGCTTATGAGAACCCTCGCTTCAATGCCAAGCACAAGTTCGTTGTAACGGATAAGAGGACAGAGTGCGAACTTCAGGTTTCACAACTGAGCCAAGGATACCAAGCCATGCTGGCTCTTGGCATGGATTTCGCACGCCGCCTTGGCTTGGCGAATGCGCACTACATTGATGACACAGATTCTATTTTCCCATTACGCGAACCTCAGCCCGCGCGGGCACCCGCCATCATGCTGGTGGATGAAATCGACTTGCACCTGCATCCATCCTGGCAGCAGCGCGTTCTTTCGGACTTAATGAAAGCGTTCCCGAACACCCAGTTCATCGTCACCACGCACAGTCCGCAGGTGCTCACCACGGTAAAACGCGAGAATATCCGGCTTCTCAAGGAAGACTCAGACGGAGCCTGGACCGCTCCTATGCCCGATGAAGAGATCAAAGGCGTCGAAAGCGCAGTGGTCTTGAACGACGTCATGAAGGTCAATCCGGTGCCGCCAGTGGAAGAAGCCAAATGGCTTGCAGATTACACAGCGCTCATCGAATCCGGCTTACACGATACCGACGGTGGTCGTGACCTTCGGGGCAAGTTAGTGAAACTGTACGGCGAGAAGCACCCGGTCATTCTGGATGCAGACCGGCTGCTTCGCTTTCAGTCGTTCAAACTTCGGAATCAACAGCAGACGAAGGGCTGATTACCATGCACAAACTGGATCGTACTGTTGTTCCCGCGCCTGCATGTTTGGACCATTATGACCACCACAAGCATTCTTGGGACAACTTGCATTCCGACTGCAAGCGGCTAATCCGCCTCGCGCTTCAGCGTATGCAAGCCCAACAGTGCCGCGCCGATGACGATGATGATTCCGAATACGTGATCTGGGGCCTTCGCTGTGCCTATTGCGAGAGTCAGATTTTCTACGGCGGCCACATCGAGCATTTTCGCCGAAAGAACCGCCACCGGCCAGGCGCCTACCCGGAACTGACTTTTGTATGGGAAAACCTGTTTCTCGCCTGTGGGGCGACTGAGCATTGCGGACACTTCAAAGACCGCCGATTCGCTGCACCATACGATCCGGATGATTTGATCAAACCAGACGAACACGACCCGAACGCCTTTCTCTTCTTCCACTCTAGGGGATCCGTATTGGTCCGTGATCGAACGGGCATGACCGACGCCGACCGCCGCCGCGCGTCGGAGACTGTCCGCGTATTCAATCTCAATTGTGGCCATCTCAGAGGTGCCCGGCGGAAGGCACTGAATGCCTACAGGGCCAAAAACCCCGGACTTATTGATGATCTCATGACCTTCGACAAAGAATTACGCCGCGAGTACATTCTCTCTGAGATCGAGGCCACGAAGTGGGACCCGTTCAGCACGACAATCAAGCATTTCTTCGAGGCGAAGTGTTGTCCATGAGTGACTACCCCATTAAATCACCCCGCAAACTGATCGAAGTCGCGCTCCCGCTGGATGCGATCAATGTGGCCTGCGCACGTGAGAAATCCATCCGGCACGGACATCCGTCCACGCTGCACCTTTGGTGGGCGCGGCGACCGCTGGCGGCGGCGCGGGCGGTCATTTTTGCGCAGTTGGTCAATGATCCCGGCTACCAGCAAGGCGGCGGGTTCAAATACGGTAAGAACAAGAAAGAAGCCGCCATCGAGCGGAAACGGCTGTTCAAGATCATCGAAGACCTCGTGCTGTGGGAGAACACGACCAACGAGGAAGTGCTGGAACGTGCCCGCGCCGAGATTCGCCGCTCGTGGCGGGAGGTGTGCGAGCTGAACAAGGACCACCCGCAGGCCGCCGAACTGTTCAATCCCGACAAGTTGCCCGCCCTGCACGATCCCTTTGCCGGAGGCGGGGCCATCCCGCTGGAAGCACAGCGCCTGGGGCTGGAGGCTTACGCCAGTGACCTCAACCCGGTCGCTGTGCTCATCAATAAGGCTATGATCGAGATCCCACCCAAGTTCGCGGGCACGCCGCCGGTCTCGCTGGCGCAAAGGGTGAAGGATGAAGGCGAAAGTATGAAGGGGAAGGCAACCCAGTCCGATCTTCATCCTTCATCCTTCAACCTTCAACCTTCCTCCTGGCCCGGTGCCACCGGTCTGGCGGAAGATGTGCGTTACTACGGCGCCTGGATGCGCGAGGAGGCGCAGAAGCGCATCGGCCACCTCTATCCGCCGGTGGAAATCACGGCGGATATGGCGAAAGAACGGCCCGACCTCAAACCGCTCGTCGGCCAAAAGCTCACCGTTATCGCATGGCTCTGGGCGCGGACGGTCAAGAGTCCCAATCCGGCTTTCTCGCATGTGGACGTCCCTCTGGCTTCCAGTTTCATCCTCTCTAGCAAAGAAGGCAGACAGGCTTATGTACAACCGATTGTGGACGCCGACAAATACAAGTTCACAGTGAAGATGGGAACACCACCTTTAGATGCTGAGAACGGAACAAAATTAGGAAGAGGCGCGAATTTCAGATGTTTAATGTCAAACATTCCCATCGACCAACGACATATTCGGGAAGCTTTCATTGGAAAGCAAGCAGGTCAAAGGCTGATGGCGATTGTGGCCGAGGGTGGTCGAGGACGGGTCTATCTTCCACCCACAAACATGATGGAGGCCGTTGCGCGCTCAGCAGAACCGACTTGGCGTCCAGAGAATGAGATGAACCAAGAAAGCAAGGACTTACTCAGTGGGCGAGGTTATGGATTCAAGTATTGGCACGAGCTTTTCACACCTCGTCAACTAGTTGCGTTATCGACGTTCAGCGACTTAGTGGCTGAGACGAGAGAGAGAATCCGCCTCGATGCTATCGCCGACGGCATGTCTGAGATTGGCCCAGGCTTGGAAACTGGTGGACTTGGAGCTACAGCCTACGCAGAATCAGTAAGTGTTTATCTAGCGTTGGCCGTCAGCAAGGTAGCAGACGCACAGACATCACTTTGTCGCTGGAAACCCAGCATGGACCAATCGATAGCCACCTTTGGCCGCCAAGCGTTGCCTATGGTTTGGGATTTCTCAGAAGCGAACGCACTGGGGGGAATGGCCGGCGATTTTTTGGTATCGCTTTCCAATATGATGCGAGTATTGGACGTTCTTGGGACGGGACATCCAGGCTCTGTAAGCCAAGTGGCCGCCCAATCGCAAAAGATTTCGACTAACAAAGTCATTTCGACTGATCCGCCATACTACAACAATATCAGTTACGCTGACCTTTCCGATTTTTTCTACATATGGTTGCGAAAATCACTTCGTTTGATCCTTCCTTCCCTATTTGCCACGATGTCAGTGCCAAAGGAGGAAGAATTGGTCGCAACACCATACCGCCACGGTGGTGAGGGCAGTGCCGAAGCGTTCTTTCTGTTAGGAATGACTGAGGCTATGAGTAGTTTAGCCGTACAGGCGCATATCGCCTTTCCGGCCACGATCTACTACGCATTCAAGCAGTCTGAGACGGATAATGACTCTGGAACCACCTCTACAGGGTGGGAAACTTTTCTTGAAGCTGTCAATCGAGCTGGGTTCCAACTTTCGGGCACATGGCCTATGCGCACCGAAATGGGAAATCGTCAGATTGCAGCCGGAACAAACGCACTCGCCTCCAGCATCGTCCTCGTCTGCCGCAAACGCCCCGCCGACGCCCCCTCCATTTCCCGCCGCGAGTTCATCCGCGAGTTGAACGGCGTACTGCCCGAGGCACTCGACGAGATGACCAAGGGTTCAGGCGACGACCGGTCGCCCGTGGCCCCGGTGGACCTTTCACAGGCGATCATCGGGCCGGGCATGGCGGTCTTTTCCAAATACGCCGCTGTACTGGAGGCCGACGGTTCGCCGATGAACGTGCGCACAGCCCTCCAACTCATCAACCGCTTCCTCGCGGAGGACGATTTCGACGCCGACACCCAGTTCTGCCTGCACTGGTTCGACCAATACGGTTGGGGCGAGGGGAGATTTGGCGAAGCCGACACGCTCGCTCGCGCCAAGGGCACCAGCGTGGACGGCGTGCGGGACGCTGGCATTGTCGAATCGGGCGGCGGCGTTGTGCGCATCCGCAAGTGGTCGGAATACCCCGCCGTATGGGACCCGCGAACCGACACGCGCAACCCGGTCTGGGAGACGCTGCACCATCTTATCCGAGCCATGAGGCAGGAGGGCGACTCCGGG
>Ga0265594_1003413_pt1 | contig 10577 bp, 12 predicted proteins | sample saktaG_11_FD_190147 | JGI IMG/M metagenome (GOLD analysis project Ga0265594, IMG submission 190147) | Saline water microbial communities from Sakinaw Lake, British Columbia, Canada - sak_2011_5_24_80m | ecosystem: Environmental > Aquatic > Non-marine Saline and Alkaline > Saline ... | reverse complement strand
TAAACTTCATGGCAAAGGAAGCTCGAGGATTAATCTGTCTTGCCATTATAGGTCATAGACTAGACGAATTAAAAATCCCATTAATGGTTCAAGACAATACCTCGGAATTCTCTACTGCCTTCGCTGTATCTATTGAAGCCAAGCACGGGGTAACTACGGGTATTTCTGCCTATGATAGAGCGGCAACAATAAAGGCAGTACTCGATCCGCATACTAAACCTGAAGATATAGTGCGCCCAGGGCATACGTTTCCCATTCGAGCCAGAGAAGGCGGAGTGTTAGTGCGAGCCGGGCACACTGAAGCCATCGTTGATTTAGCTAGATTAGCTGGGCTCTACCCCGCTGGAGTTATCTGCGAGATTATGAACGAAGATGGCACTATGGCTCGGCTGCCCCAGCTTGAAGTTATGGCATCCAAGCACGGCATTAGAATTATAACTATTGCCGATTTGATTGCTTACCGCCATCGTCATGAAAAGCTGGTACAAAGGGTGACTGAAGCCAAATTGCCAACGAAATACGGCGATTTTATAGCTGCTGCCTACAAGAGCACTGTCGATCCTAATGAACATGTTGCCTTAATCAAAGGTGATATACTGGATGGTGGGCCAGTACTGGTACGAGTCCACAGTGAGTGCCTTACCGGCGATGTTTTCAGAAGTTTGCGCTGCGATTGCGGTGACCAGATCTCTTTAGCAATGCAACTTATTGCTAACGAAGGACGCGGAGTTTTTCTATACATGAGGCAAGAAGGAAGGGGGATTGGTTTCCATAACAAACTTCGTGCCTACGCCCTCCAAGACCTGGGGCTGGATACCGTAGAAGCCAATGTAGCTTTGGGCTTCGCCCCCGACCTTAGAGATTATGGAATTGGCGCCCAAATTTTAGCTGATTTAGGTTTACATAAAATTCGATTACTCACTAACAATCCCAAGAAAGTAATTGGACTAGCAAGCTACGGACTTCAAATAGTGGAGACCATACCCTTGATAACTAAGCCAAATCCTTACAATCTTCAGTACTTAGAAACTAAGAAGAAAAAGCTGGGGCACCTTTTAGAAATAAACAATGAACAGCCCAGTCAGAGGGATTAATATAAAGGGGGTAACCAATAATGGCTAAGCACTACGAAGGACTGCTACTGGGTAAAGACTTTAAATTCGCCATAGTTATTTCCCGTTTTAATGAATTAATAACTACTAGGTTACTTGAAGGAGCAAAAGACGCTTTCCTACGTCATGGCGTGAATGAACAAGATGTTGATATTGCCTGGACACCAGGTTGCTTAGAGATTCCCTTAATTGCTAAGAAACTGGCATTAACTGGAAAATATAATGGAGTTGTTTGCTTGGGAACAGTAATTCGGGGAGGAACTCCTCACTTTGACTATGTAGCTGCTGAGGCGAACAGAGGAATCTCACGGGTAAGCCTCGATACTGGGGTACCAGTAATTCAGGGCATAATTACCGCTGATACTTTAGAACAAGCTATTGAGAGAGCCGGAACCAAGCAAGGCAATAGAGGCTTTGCAGCAGCAGTCAATGCCATCGAAATGGCAAATTTAACCAAGCTTATTGAAGGCTGAGCAATCACTCGGTAACTTTATAAACTGCATCACCACGCCTTACGCGGTCGGGAACTTTGGCACCAATAGCATCGCCAGGTTTACCTTCGATAATATCGACTCGCTCAATTTGCATTGATTCCACAATCAATTCCAAGTCCGTAGTATGACCTTTGATATGGATCTTATCACCCACCCTTAAGGTGCCAGTCAACTGAATACCAGCCACCACGGGTTTAGCAAAAAAATCACTCACTTTGCCAACCTCTACTTCCGGCATTTTAGAATACCTCCTTCCTTTTTATACAGTATATGTTCCTTACCAGAGCAAATCAATATATCCTAAAGAGATATGGTAAGCGCGCAAAGCCTTGACAGACAAGTTTACTTGAGCATATGATAACTAAAACTGAATATAGATATATTAGAGAGGTAAAAGTGGTAACTGAAAAATTTGCGTCTGCACCTTACTCCTGGGAAGAGCTACTCTCCTTCGACCGTCTAAAGAGAGCCGTTACCAACAGAGTCCTGACTCGCGTGGAGCAACTTTCGGAAAAAGAATTTCCTCTAAGTCCTGACCAGGTGGATACGCTGCTCGCTGAAGAATGGCAGCGCGCCAAAGAAGCGGTAAAATCCTCACCGGCAGCCCAAGAAGCCTTTCGCAAATACCTTGAGCACACTATCAGCGAACGAATAGATAAGCTAATACAATCAGATAAGGCTGAACTGGAAAGAATGGGCGTTGTTGAGAAAGGCCTGTAATCAGCAGAGGGCAATCTCAATTCTGTCAGTGTTGGGGGGAGAGATTTAGCTGAAGTCTCTCTCTTTAGTCTTAGCGGTATATAACTTTTGACTATAACTTCAGGTTCTTGATTAAACGCCGGTAAGAGCCGGCCTTGAGAGCAAAGGAGTAGGTGATTTGCCTGCAGAACCCAAAGTGATAAGAACTGAAGAGCCAAATATAGAGCAATTAGCCAAACGCATAAAAATGCTGGGTGAGCGCCTAGATAACATTGATTCGACAGTTACAGCTCTTATAGAGCAGGTAATGCGGCGGCCTGTTACCATAGAGGTTACCTGCCCCAATTGTGGCGAAATTGTACAAATCACCATAGTGGGTAATACAAGACTGCGTGGCAGGAAGTAGTATCCCTCCATTTCACTAACTTATTCCCCTCTGCCTTTGGACTCATTCCGACTCAGATTCAAACTAACATCAAATATTGATTAAAGGACTTGAGGCGCCCTAGCTTGACCACAGTTGAATGAATCTGCTAAAATTCAATGTAGGTTAAGGGCGGTTAGCTCAGTGGTTAGAGCGCTGCGTTGACATCGCAGAGGTCACTGGTTCAAGTCCAGTATCGCCCATTTCTAAAATTAAGAAGTGGGCCCCATCGGAAGGCATTAGATTTCAAATTAATGAGGAATTATTTTAGAGTGGCAGCCTCTCACCAAGCGTAGTGAGAGGCTTTCGCTTTGGCTAAATAGGAGTAACAGATGGCTGCAGTTAGCAAAAGTGAGAGGCTAGATAGGATGCGCCATTCAGCCGCTCACGTTATGGCTCAAGCAGTCCAATCTCTGTTCCCCGAAGCTAAATTTGGCATCGGACCAGTTATTGAGGATGGTTTTTATTATGACTTCGAATTACCTCGCCCCTTAGTGCCTGATGACCTGCCAATAATCGAAGCCAAAATGACAGAAATCATCGCTGCCAACTTGCCATTTATCAAAGAGATGGTAGATAAAGAAAAGGCCAGAGAACTCTTTGCCGATCAACCCTATAAACTAGAGCTCATAGCAGAGCTTCCAGATAAAAAGGTAACTACCCATAAGCAGGGAACTTTCAATGACCTGTGCCGCGGCCCCCATCTGCGCTCTACCGGCGAGATTAAAGCCTTTAAGCTTACCCGAATTGCCGGGGCTTACTGGCGTGGGGATGAGAAACAACCCATGTTGCAAAGAATTTATGGTGCCGCCTTTGAGACCAAAGCGGAACTTGAAAACTATTTAGCTCAGCAAGCCGAGATTGGTAAACGAGACCACCGAAAGTTAGGTAAAGAGCTTGACCTCTTTAGCATTCACGATGAAGCTGGCCCCGGGCTAGTCCACTGGCATCCAAAAGGTGCCTTGATAAGAGAGACCATCGAAGAATTCTGGAAAGAACAGCATCGCAAGCGTGGCTATGATATTGTCTATACTCCACACATTGCTAAATTAGGCTTATGGAAAACCAGTGGGCACTGGGATTTCTACCGCGACTATTTATATTCACCAATAGGTGTTGAGGGACAGGAATATATAATTAAACCAATGAATTGCCTAGGGCATATTTTGATTTATAAGACTCAATTGCGCAGTTATCGCGATCTACCTTTACGCTATGCTGAATTGGGCACGGTATATCGTTACGAGCGCTCCGGCGTATTGCATGGCCTGGCCAGAGTGCGGGGTTTTACTCAAGATGATGCCCACATTTTCTGCCGCCCTGACCAAGTTGAAGCTGAGGTGACTGAAGTCTTAAAGTTAGCTCAATTTATGATGACCTCTTTCGGTTTCGAGGAATATGAATTACTTCTCTCCACTCGCCCAGAGAAATACGCTGGCACTATTGAAATCTGGGAAGAGGCCACCAATGCTTTAAGGCAAGTGCTAGAGCACCTCAAACTTAACTACAGCATCGACCCCGGGGAGGGAGTTTTTTACGGGCCAAAAATTGATATTAAGCTTAAGGATGCCTTAGGTAGAGCCTGGCAAGGTCCAACCATCCAGGTTGACTTTAACTTGCCCCAACGCTTCCACGTATTCTACGTTGGCGATGATGGCCTAGAGCACCCGGTGACAATGATACATCGCACGGTACTAGGAAGCATGGAACGGTTTTTTGCTTGCCTTATTGAACACTATAAAGGTGCTTTCCCAGTGTGGTTATCCCCAGTTCAGGCAATAATAATCCCGATAGCTGACCGCCATCTTGACTACGCTTATCAGGTAGGAACCAAGCTCAGGAGAAGTGACATTCGGGCTCAGGTTAATGACCGCCCGGTGAGGATGAATCTGAAAATAAGAGAGGCTGAATTGGAGAAGATTCCCTATATGCTTATAATTGGCGATAAGGAACTAGCCGCATCAGCAGTTACTCTTCGCTTGAGAAATGGCGAAGATTTGGGACTGCAGTCTCTCTCCCAAATTAAAGCACGAATAAAAGCAGCTGTGAAGACTAAAGCTTAAACTTTGATTCTCCCTTCAGTTGTATGGTATAGTTCTTGCCCAAAGGTATATATGGTAGGAGGTGAATGAGGACATAATTAAGGAGCTGCGAGTTAATAGACAAATTAAGGCTAAGGAGGTTCGAGTTATAGGTGGAAGGGGAGAGCAGCTAGGTATATTACCACTTCCGCAAGCGCTACAGCTTGCGGAAGAATCTAACCTTGATCTAGTGGAGGTAGCAGCCACAGCAAATCCCCCGGTATGCAGGCTCCTTGATTACGGAAAGTATAAATACGAACAGACAAAAAAGGAACGAAAAGCGCGGAAAACTAGTCTCCTTAAAGAAGTGCGCTTGAGGGTTAAAATTGGTGAAGCTGACCTAGAAGCAAAAATTAGGACGGTAAAAAGACTGCTGGGAGAGGGGGATAAGGTAAAAATCTCCGTGATTTTTAGGGGGCGTGAAATTACCCATCCTGCCTTAGGCTGGAAGGTATTACAGAAAGTAGCGGAGCCCTTAAAGGAAGTAGCAGTGGTAAGCAGTCCCCCAGTTGCGGAGGGAAGAAATATTAATCTAATTCTATCTCCGGCTTCCACTAAACAAGCTAAGGAAAAGGTAGAAGTAAATGCCAAAACTTAAGACTCATAAGGGGGCCCAAGACCGTTTCCATATAACGAGTAGCGGCAAAATTATGCGCACCAAATGCGGTAAAAGCCATCTCAGGCGGAAAAAACCTGCCAGAGTTAAACGTCTCTATGGTGATATGCTGCCAATTCATTCTGCGGATAGAGCTCGAGTAAAGAAAATTTTGCCCTATGGTATAAAATAAACATTTAATAATTTGGCGAGCTGGTTAAAAACTTAAACTGGAGGAGGTAATTCTTGCCGCGAGTAAAGGGTGGAATAGTCACTCGAAGACGTCATAAGAAAGTACTGGAGTTAACTAAAGGACATCGAGCTACAAGGCACACTTTGTATCGGCGTGCTCATGAATCTATGCTCCATGCTTTAGATTATGCCTATTGCCATCGTCGAGAGCGTAAAGGTGACATAAGGCGACTGTGGATTACTCGAATTAACGCTGCTGCCCGGGGAAATGGATCTTCCTACAGCAAGCTTATAAGCATATTAAAGAGGTCGGATATAGAAATTAACCGCAAGATGCTAGCAGAAATGGCAGTAAACGACCCCTCCAATTTTTCTAAGCTACTAGCATCAGCTTCAGATAGAACTGAAGGTTAATCGCCTTTCTCCCCCACAATTAATGTAGGGAACAATGTTAAAGCAACTTAAAGAGCTTGCCTCTAAAGCCCTTGATGAGCTAAATAAAGTCAGTGGTCTTAAAGAAATTAGGACTTGGCAAACTCATTATTTAGGTAAGAAAAGTAGTTTAACACAAATTCTACGCTCTCTGGCAACACTACCCGCGGAAGAAAGGCGAGAGATAGGAGCCAGAGCCAACGAAATTAAAGCAACTTTTGAAATAGAACTGGCCCGGAAAAAAAAGACCCTGGAGAAAGCCAATATAGCCACCCTCGTAAAGCAGGAAGCTTTGGATATCACTTTACCCGGATACTCCATATCCCAGGGGCGATTACATCCAATAACACAGATGGTCAGGGAAATCTGTAGCGTTTTTGGCAATATGGGGTTTCAAGTTGTTGAGGGTCCTGATGTGGAGTGGGACTATTACAATTTTGAAGCGCTTAACATCCCCAAGAGCCACCCAGCACGGGATATGTTTGCCACTTTGTGGGTAGATTTTGAGACAGAGAACGGTGATAAACCAATACTCCTACGCACCCACACTTCACCGGTGCAGATTAGGGTGATGGAAAGAACGCCTCCGCCAATAAGAGCAGTTATTCCGGGACGAGTATATAGATATGAAGCAACTGATGCCACCCACGAATGGATGCTTTATCAAATTGAGGGACTGGCTGTAGACAAGCATATTACCATGGCCGATTTAAAAGGTACCCTCTTTGAATTTACCCGCCGCCTTTTTGGCGACAAGAGAAAGGTGCGCTTTCGCTGTGACTACTTTCCCTTCGTTGAGCCCGGAGTGGAGCTGGCTATCGATTGTACTGCCTGTGGCGGAGCCGGCTGTCGACTGTGCGGCAATACTGGCTGGCTTGAAATTCTGGGAGCGGGCATGGTACATCCAGATGTTCTCAAACGTGTCAATATTGACCCCAAAACTTACACTGGCTTTGCCTTTGGTATGGGTGTCGAGCGTATTTCAATGCTTCGCTATGGCATTGATGATATCCGTCTTTTCTACAGTAATGACCTTGGGTTCTTAAAGCAATTTTAAGATAATTCAGATATTGAAATTATGAAAATATCACTTAAGTGGCTTGGTGACTATACTCACCTAGCCTTGCCACCAAGAGAGCTAGCTGAAAGATTGACCATGGCTGGCATGGAGGTTAAAGGAACGCAGATTACCGGCGGTAGCTGGCAGAACATAGTAATTGGGAAAATAATAGCCATCAAGCAACACCCAAATGCTGATCGTCTGAAACTAGTTACTGTGGATCTTGGCAAACGGCAACTTACCGTGGTTTGTGGAGCACCCAATCTCAAGGCTGGCGACAAAGCACCCTTCGCTAATGTAAGTGCTCAGCTTATAGATGCCCATACCGGCAAAACCGTCCCATTGCGACCAACCAAGATCCGCGGTGTCGCTTCTGAGGGCGTGCTTTGCTCAGAGAAAGAGCTGGGAGTTTCTGATAGCCATGAGGGGATTATGATTTTATCAGAAGAAGCCCCCGTGGGAATTCGCCTTGCTGATTACCTTGGCGATGTAATTCTTGATTTGGAAGTGACCCCTAATCGACCTGATTGTCTATCAATAATTGGCGTCGCCAGAGAAGTTGCCGCCCTTAATGAACAACCACTGTATCTCCCCAAAGTTCATTATGACGAGCCAGAAAACCCAATAGACTCTTTCCTTTCGGTCAAAATTGATGAGCCGGTTTTGTGTCCCAGATATTGCGCCAGTTTAATCACTGGAGTTAAAGTAGCCCCTTCCCCCCAATGGCTGCAGCAACGCCTTTCAGCTTGCGATATGCGCCCCATTAACAATATTGTCGATGTTACCAACTATGTAATGCTGGAGTATGGGCAGCCTCTTCACGCCTTTGATTACCACAAGATTGCCGCCAGGCAAATTATCGTGCGGCGAGCTAGCGAGAGCGAAGTTATAACTACCTTAGATGGAGTGGAACGAGCTCTCAACCAAGATATGCTGGTCATCGCTGATAAAGAAAGGGCTATTGCTGTTGCTGGCATCATGGGTGGGTTAGATACGGAAGTTACTCCTGAGACTAACACTATATTAATAGAGTCAGCCAATTTCAATCAAGCTGCCATCCGCCAGGCATGCAACAGGCTCAACTTGCGCAGCGAAGCTTCTCTGCGTTTTGAAAAAGGACTCAGTCCCGACTTACCGCCAGAAGCATTGAGGCGGGCCACTCAACTAATAACAGAACTAACCGGGGGTGATGCGGCTAAAGGGATAATCAATGTCTATCCCAGAAGGTTAAACAGAAATCCCATTTTGCTATCTACCAACCAAATGAAACGACTTCTAGGAATGGAAGTAAAATTAGCTGACGTAATAAAAACACTGGAACTTTTGGGGTTTGAGTGTGAGAAAACTGATTTAGCCTCGCAAGTTTCGGTCGCTGTGCCTTGCTGGCGCAGTGATATTAGTTGCAGTGCTGATCTTGTAGAAGAAGTAGCCCGTCTCATCGGCTACGATAAAGTCCCCACTACCATGTTGAGTGCGCCTTTACCAATGTACGAATCATCACCAAAACTTGAGTTTAGAGAAAAAATCCGCGATATCCTGGTCAGTTGCGGCTTCCAAGAAGTGCTTACTTACTCTCTAACCAATCTTGAGATGCTAAAGAAACTTTCTCCCGAACTCCATTCTCCAACACCAACACCACTAAGAGTAGCTAACCCTATGACTTGGGAACAAGAATACCTTTGCACTACCTTGCGAGCTAATATTCTAGCCACCCTTTCCCGCAATCAGAAATATAGGGAGGCGAGCCTTAAAATTTTCGAGATTGGCAAGGTGTTTTTACCCCGAGACAAAGACTTACCTGAAGAGAAGGAGATGCTTTGTGCTGTAATTAATGGTGCCTGGCTAGAATTATCTTGGCGAGGTAACCGGGAGCACGCAGATTTCTTCAACGCTAAGGGAATAGCAGAAAGCCTCCTCAAACAATTAAGACTGGAGGCAAGCTTTAAAATGGATGAGGATGAAGGCCTGCATCCAGGGAAAAGAGCCAACATAATTATCAATGGTCAGAAAGTGGGCATTATTGGTGAGTTACATCCAGGGGTATCACAATCCTTCGAACTTTCTGGTATTACTTGCCTCATTGAAATTGATATAGAGAAATTATTACCACTAATAACCAAGTTCAAAAGGTATCAGCCAATTCCGCGGTTTCCAAGTATAACCAGAGACATCGCTTTGGTAGTGGATGAGCAAGTAACTTATCAGCAAGTCTGCGGTATTATTCAAAATTCTCCGCTGGTAAGCCAAGTTACTCTTTTTGATATCTATAGCGGCGAACAGGTGCCGTTGGGCAAGAAGTCGTTTGCCTTCAGGCTCATCTATCAATCACCTTCGCATACTCTAACTGATGAAGAGGTCAATCAAACTCAGCAGCAGATTCTGGACGAACTGCATCACAAGCTAGGTGCTAACTTACGGAGTTAATTGTGGCGACAAAGAGCAGAAAGAATTTATACCTGTATTTAGCCATAATTTGCCTTGTTGGCATTATAGCTATATTTGTCGCTGATGGCTATTTAGGTATCTATGATACTCTTTATATAACGTCTCAAGAGCATGAGCAGAAGATAGAGCCTGACTATTGGCTACATCGATATCCGGCACCACCCCCTGAATTCAAACCTGCTTACTATATGCATGCACAGTGGGGGCAGAAGGTATTCTTCCGCTACGAAATCGATAACAGCCAGTTTTCTACATATTCAACCTCTATTCAGGCATCAGTATGGAAGGAAAACGAAAAGGTTACCGATTTATTTTCTGAGGATATATCAATAAAACCATTTGACAAGGTAATGATGGAGTGGACTTTGTCAACCGAGGAGTTAGAGAGGCCTAGCTTTGAAGTTGATAGAGGTACCACCCAGTATACTGTAAAAATTGAGCGTGGAGAGGTGGAGCGGAGAATAGTATTGGATTTGCATTACTCTAAGGAGATAGAGCCAACGCCTCCGTTAAGGTGATGATTGGATTAAAAAGATGAGAACTTACATTTTATATGGCTTTGGTATTGTGTTATGTATTTCAGGTATAGCCTACCTAGCAGCAGAGTATGTTAAGTATCTTTCCGAGCCAGGGAAGCTGGCTTGCCTTATTCTATCAATAGGTATGTTTGCCTCATTGGGGAAATACTTTGAGGAGATAGGTTGGTAATTTAGATGCTAACTGCTATAGCTATAATTTTGTCGCTGGCTTTTATCGGTTGGTTGATCTGGAGAGCAGCCAAGGGAAAGCCGATTAAAGCTCATATGGCAATGTATGGAATTTCTTGCCTGAGTGGCATATTTACTCTTGCCTTTTTCCTGAGCATGGATATATCAAAGATGGTTAAAATTTTGGTTTGCATTATCTTGGGTGGTATTTTAATATTCTTGGCTGGCTGGCTACAACGACGAAGGCAACCAAGTTGATTTTGAATTTATTAATTGTTTCACTTCTTTAGCAGCGCCTTCTAAAGATAGGAACTGAGCCTGCTCCTCGGTACGCCA
>Ga0265594_1003412_pt1 | contig 10578 bp, 6 predicted proteins | sample saktaG_11_FD_190147 | JGI IMG/M metagenome (GOLD analysis project Ga0265594, IMG submission 190147) | Saline water microbial communities from Sakinaw Lake, British Columbia, Canada - sak_2011_5_24_80m | ecosystem: Environmental > Aquatic > Non-marine Saline and Alkaline > Saline ... | reverse complement strand
AGTAGACGATTTCCAGCCTTGTTTAATTGCGACGGCCCGCAGGCAGGTGGTTTTTTCCACGCGCAAAGGAGCTGTATAGATGTTCCCGGCGATAGATCGACCCTGCACCATGCTGGGTAATTCGCCGTCAAAGCTGTAGTAGATTATCACATCAGGGGTATCGCATGTTAGAACAAGAGAGAACGGCTCGTTGTAGAAACCGTGCTCATGGCTGAATTCGATCTCACCAACCAGCCCTTCGTAGCCTTCTGTGTTCGTAGCACCGGGCGTTGCAGCAGCGAAGAATCCCAACTCATCGCCGGCATCGGGATAGCGGCCATAGGAAACGTCGGAAGGCAATTGTGGAAACGTCATGCTGTTGAGCAGGCTTGTCCCATCGATGTCAAAAAGGCACACGGTTTCCCCGTCGGCACTGAGCTTGAAATCTGCGTGCAGACCATCGTTTTCTACATCTCCGTCCGCCCATATCACAAGATAGCCTTGAGGGGTGATGGTCGTCACGGCCGGATCATTCACTGGAATTTGCCACTTTGTTGGATTGGCCGGGTTGTCCGTCAGGTACAACCCGCCTGCGTCCACGGAGATACTCCCGTAGTTATAAATCTCAATCCAATCATCGTATTGCCCCTGAGGATCGGTATTTGTCGAGCTATTAGACGCCATTACCTCGTTAATCACGAGCGAAATATCCTGCCCATATCCAGTACCTCCTTGCGTTAAAATGCTGGTCGCAATCATTGCCACCAAAACCCTCCAAGTAATCTTTATAGTCCACATCAATATTCCTTTTCACTTTTTAAACGGCTTAAAAACATTAAGAACAGATCTTCTAACTAAGATGATCATCCGACACTTCAGTGAGATTCCTCACATCTCTTTGTTCCAATTCACGATTTCTACCTCCATATTCGAGAGTTACCATTTCACTTAATAATACGTACACTATTGAACTTCGTTATAATTATCACCTATCAGCTAACATTTACACAGGTTTTGTTACTTTGCTTTGACGTCGTAACAAAGCAGTACATCCTGGTCGCGGATGTACAGTTTGCCGTTGGCAATGACCGGGTGCGGCCAGGCCGGCGCCCTGCTACGGTCCGGCTGTTCAAAACGCCCACGCTCGATGTACTGCTTTGGGCTCGGCTCAATCAGGACTACGGTACCGTCTTCCATGCGATAGTAGAGTCGGCCATCCGCCAGAGCCACCGAGCCCTTCGCGCGACGACCGACGTTGTCCCGTTGGTCCCACATGACCTTACCCGTATTGAAGTCCAGACAAACCAGCGCGCCGCCCTCATTACCGCCGCTGGCGCCGTAGAGGTAACCATCGAGAAGGATCATGCCGCCATGGTGGTTTTGCATCTCGGTGGTCGAATAGACTTCCTCGGCTTTGACGCCGCCGCCGGTATCCTTGCTCAGCTTGACCAAGCCGCCACCCGCACCATAGGCCGAGGAAGCGAATACCATGCCATCGTGGTAGATCGGCGTGGCGCAGATAATCCCGAAGCGGTTGGCGGGTTTGTCATAACGCCAGAGGAATTTACCGTCTGATGCCGCAACGGCGACGAGTGTCGTCGCGGTGAGCTGCACATACTGGCGTTGTCCACCGAAGTCGATCGCTATGACCGAGACGTAGGCTGCTCCAGCACCACCACCTCGACGACCTCCGCCAAAGCCGCCTGGCGCTTCAGATTCACCGGCCGGGCTGTCGGGTAACTTGCTCTTCCAGATCGTCTCACCGGTAAGCTTGTTTAGGGCTACAATGATCGCGTCTTCGCCACCTGGAGTGTAGATGACCTTATCGCCATCAATGAGGGGCGATTCGCGGTAGCTCCACATTGGTATGCGCCCGCCGAACTCCTCTGTCATGCTGATTTGCCAAATAATCTTGCCGTCTTTGACCTGCAGGCAAGCCACATTACCGCCCAGGCCCTCGACATAGAGCCGTTCACCATCGACTGTCGGCGTGCACGCGGGCCCTTCTTTTCCCTGCGACGCTCGCTGCGCGAAAGCCGGGCCAAGGCGGGTCACCCAAAGCTCCTTGCCATCGGTCTCTGACAGGGCCCAAACGACTTCATCCTCGCCCCGGTTGCTCATACCGAAGATCCGCCCGGCTGCAATGGATGGAGCGCTGTAGCCGCCGCCGAGTTTGTCGATTTTCCAGGCGAGTGGGGGGCCATCGTTGGGCCATTCCTTGAGCAGACCCGTGTCTGTGGACTTGCCGTCACGGTTTTGCCCGCGCCATTGCGGCCAATCCACAGCCAAACTGCTGCCGGTCATTATTGTTACAATCACTGCTATCAGCATTACTTTAGTCTTCATCTTCTCGTCCTTTCTAAAGAACTTAGCTTTTACACTAAAACAAGATAGACCCAGCCCGCTGCATTATCAGGCAAAGCTAACCAATTATCTTTTTATCAGACGCTTCAGAATGGTTTATTATTACAAGAAATGCTTTTGGCCAATAAAAACCTACACTCCATCTACTCGATTGTAACGCAAGACAGCAGTCATTTCCATCCACCTGTTAAAACGAGTGTATCGAAATCGGAGGAATAAAAAAACTACTCGGTAAGTAAAATCACTTAATGACAACGCACCGCATTTGTTTCTGATCGCGAATCAGCAGCTTTCCGTCAACCAGGGCCAGCGGCCCCCAGCATTCGTTGGTATCGAGCAGCTTGGCATTCGCCAGCTCTTTATAACCCGCCGGATTGGGCTCGATAAGATACAGAATCCCCTTCTGCCCATCGACGCTGAGCATTAGCCCATCCGCCAGAATGAAGCCGCCCTTATCGAATACGGGCGAACGGACGGTCTTCCACTTAACCTTGCCGTCGAGATCCATGCACACCATTCCGTCCCGCCGGGTGTTCGTCGTGCAGTGGGCGTACAGATGTCCCTTGTAGAGGATGGCCGGATGGACATGCGTGCCGAAGTCGTCGGTTTTGTACAGTTCTTTAACGGTATAAGCATCGCCCTTCTTCTCGACCTTTATCATCGCCGAGCCGGCCTCATAACCGCCGGTGATAAACAGCCGCCCATCTCCGATTTCGGTGACATTGGCAATTGGAATCCGACAACTCCAGCCATTGTAGATCCACAGTTGCCTGCCGCTGCCGGGATCCATCCCGATAACAGCACCGCCCCCGCCGCCTCGCGAGCCTGCCGTGATCATAACCAGATTATCATTGCCGTCAATTTTAACGATTGCCGGGCTGACATATCCAGCCCTGCCCGGAAGAGCTACCGAGGCCCACTTGACCTGCCCGGTCAGCTTGTCATAGGAAACGACGCCGGCCTTCGATGTCTGCGACGCAACAATCACCGAGTCGCCGTAGATCAGAGGATTCTGGCTGATGGCCCACCTGGGGAAACTGCCGCCATCGTAGTCCTTCCAGATGTTCTTGTTCCAGACCGGCTTGTGTGTGTTCTTGTCGAAGCAATACAAATCGCCGAACGATCCGCACGTGTAAACGTAGTTGCCGTCTATCGCCGGCGTGCTTCTCGATCCCGGGTGCTGGACCCTGCCCGACGCATCGTATATATGTGACCATTGCTCCTTGCCGGTGACCAAATCGAGGCATCGCAGCACATCTTTGTCATTTCCATCCCGATCCAGGACATAGACCTTGCCCTCACTGACGGCCGCGCCGCCATAGCCCGGACCAAGAGGGACCGTCCAGAGCACTTTCGGGCCGGCCTCGGGCCAGGACCGCAGCAGCCCCTTATCCGGCGAGATGGCATTTCTATCCGGCCCGAGATACTGCGGCCAATCGGCCAGACTGCTGCAAGCCGCCACCATTAAAATTACCGCTATCAAAGTCATTTTAGTTTTCATTTTTTACTTCTGCCAAAAATAATTAGAGTTTCTTTATATTCACTTTTTTCAATGTGTTAATTCGGCTTTTATGCTGCGGCGCCGGGTCAGACGCTCGTATATCAGTCAGCCGGTATATGACCAGAATCCCTCATATATAAGATTTCGAAATCTATTCAGGCTATTCATTCCATAACATTACCAAATTCTCCACGGGCTTTCAACCGATTTCATCCTTATTTATAGCACGCCGGCTACGACCTGCCCGGCTACCCGCAGAGCCCGAAAATAGACGCTACAATCAAAACAGTCGTTACAAACAGAGAAACCGTTACATTTGGACTCAACGCAGGCACTTAATAATAGCTCTTTGACAGTATGGTTGAAGGAAGAAGGATGTATGGTGTATTAGTTACACTGTACTGCAAGCCCCTGCTTTGCTCAACCCTCTCCTCCATGCAGGGGCTTTTTTTGGTGATTCTTTAGCCGAAAACACTTTTCAACATATTCTGCTTTACTTATCGCTCTACTAATGGCCCCTAACAAGTTCCCTTTCTCGTTTTACGATCTCTTCGAGCCTGTGTCCCAAGTGGAAATACTTCATCGCCTTGAATTTCTCCTTTGGCCGGTCGCCTTCTATATAGAGAGGCCCTCTTATTACTGCCGTAAATCCGTATTCACCTTGATGTTGGCACGAAACTCCGGGATAGGATGGCTTGCGGAGAAATGCTGCCTGCGGGAGAAGCTGTAGTATGGCGCCGGCAATTTCATAACAAGTTCTTTTTTTCAGTTCATCACTAACGCCCCCATATTTAACTTTGAGTGCCATCTCGTCCAATAACGGCCCTAATTGGTCAAAGCGTAGTTTGAGCTTGTGCCTTAGCCTGGTTTGTTCGTTAGCCGTCAGGGGAAACTTGAATGCCGGCCAAAGGGGATCGTCAATATATCTGTAAAATTTCTGCTTGTACCTGGTGAACAGTTGCTCTACATCGTCGGGCGCGACCAGCTCTCCGAGTCCCCGCTCGGTCAACATGCTGTTGGTTCGAGATTGGAATTCACCGCAGAGCTTCTGAATCTGTGAAAACAATAAATCATGGTCCTCCGGCGTCGAGATATCGCAAAAGGACAAAGCCAGAAAAGTGGCAAGGACCGTGTCTATTGGGTCTTTATTTCTGAAGACCACAAGATAAAGCCCCGAGAATCGCTTAACTGATTCGATGAGTCTGGCCTTATCGCCGCGGAAGGGCCCCTCCCCGGCAATCAGCCGAATCGAGCGAACAACATCTTCGACAAGCTCTTGTTTGAATTCTAGGTTGGCGTCCGCTAAGGGCTTTGCAAGTCCCTCTTTCAGGATTTGCCGAACATCGTCCATGGTCAGGTTGCCTTTGGGCGGATCGGCGTCAAGCTGCGCCAGGTACTGCTTGACGCTCGCGCATGTTTCGCAAGGATCAACCGGTAGCCGTTCTTTTGCTAAGCGTACTGTGTCAAGTCTTGCTGCAAAGGTGTCCACTATATCTATCTCCACCAGACCTTGTATGCGAGCCTCATCAATTAGCAGCTTTCCATACGAGAACCACTTATTAATCTCGATGGTCGGTATGATTCTTTCTATGCTGCTCCTTGCTTCTGTGCCGATGTGTCTTACCATCAGGCCGATGAGCGGGCAGACCAGATCATCGGCCTGTTGTGGGTATTGTTCCCTGATTTGGACGTCAATTCGTGCCAACTCCAATAGATTCTGGTAGCTGCTCGTGGAAGAGTCCCGGCATAGTGCTGCTACAACGGCTTGGGCGGAGAGAGAGACACGTTGTTTATCGCCGGTCAATAGGGCCGTTTTGAACAGTAATTGGTTGAAGGCCATATCTATTCGAGCCGGTACTTTGTTGTTATCCAGAAAGGATTCGATCCTGTCATGAAGCACACGGCTTGGGACAACATCATTCATCGTATCCTTCAATTCTGAATATGACCTGTCGAACGACCAGTAAAACCTGTAAGGCTCCGGCACGAGCGTCCACTGACCCAATGAATTCGGATTGAACATATTACCGGAATCGTCGATTTGGGTTCCTGAAACAGGCTTGACGGTCACACGGGCAACCTGCGGACCTTCCAGGAGCCTTTGCGCTTGCCAGACAACAGTCCCATCGCTTTGAGTTTCTTTTGAATATTTCCTGCCGTAAGGAAGGGCATTCAATATCTGTACATCGGATGTATCATTACTGGATGTCCACTCAATGCTTGTTTGCTCCGAAGGTACCTCGTACGAGTAATTCGCCTGGTTCCGGCTCTGCCGGAAGAACTTGCCAACTTCCATCGGCGTTTTCGTTTCCTCGGATTCAGACCTCACTCGGCTCGCGATAGCAAGCGCTGAGTGGGTTACCGACTTGACCGAAACGTCCCGTGGCAACAAGTGATCACTTTCTTTGTTGGACAAGTCGAAGATGCCGGGCTGTGTTGCCCCATAAATCCAAAAGTGTACTACATCTCCGCTAAAGATGAAGTCGCTGTAACCTAAAAAGAACGTGTTATCATGATAAACAGCAGGCTCGATCCAGTATATGGCGATACGGTGCCGTGGGCCGTCGGATGCCATGAGTCCATAAAGACGCCCTGGACCCATGAGCATATAAAATTCCGATGTGAACTCGAAGAGGCGCAAATCGGTTCGGCTCGATTCATCGGCGCGCAATGTGCCGGGCGTAGAAATAATAAAAAACAGGACAGTGACTTTGACCGAGGCTATAAGAATAAGCAATACCCTCCGAAAGATATTCCTCATTCTTGTTGTCATAAACCGTTTATATTGATAGGATTCGAACATAAGCCACTGTCCTTTCAATAAGCCAATCCTTCAGAAACAACCGGCAACATGATCATCCATCTTTAAAACCCTGTCAGAACAATGAACTTGCTAACGAATATGGATGTTCAAACGGATACATTAAAACCACAATTTAGGAGACGCTACTCCACATGCTCGTCCAAATCAATGGCCGCACCGGCGTCTCCCCAGCCCTTTGTCACGTTGTCGCTTCCTTCCCAAATAGTCGCTTGTGCAGAGACCTCATGACGGCAGAAAATACCTGCGTAAGCATCGAAAGGATCAGTGTTGCTTGAGCTTTTGGGATTGGGATAGTAATAGGAATACTGAAAATCAGGGGGATCACCACAATCGTCATCATCGATGGATGCACCTGCAGAAACACTGTTAGTTGTGGGTGTTGTGAACTGCGACAAATCGACAGTAGCCGATCCTGATCCCCAGGCCGAAGACGGGTAATCTTCTTCATAGAAAATATGAGCATAGGCATTCGCTTCAATATAGTACCACCAATCGAAGTCACCTGATTCTGTGGTAACAAGCTCCCACCATCCTGATGCATGACTGTATTCAGTTTGTTGCGAACCGCTTGCATTGGCCTCTGCTTCAGATGAAGCGTAGTAACCCCAGACATCGCCGGAGCCGCTCCAGTCACTGTACTTCACAATTGTGCCCATGGCAACGGTCGAAACGGACAGCATTATGACCATGCATGTAATTAAGTTACGTGATTTCATAGTAAAATCTCCTTATTTTTCTGAATTCCTTAATCAATACAATTCCTTTACTTTTCCGTTGAAATAATACCTACCTCATAGGCATCACCTCCTTTCGCAGTTTTGTCTGCTGTTCCGACGGGATTTGCTCTTGTGTACTTACGTACGACGATCTGCCAAGGTGCCGCGTCGTCTCCAACAGGGCAGCAAACAAGAAACTGACGTGTTCGGTTTGAAGTAGTTGCCTTTAGCGTATCCTTTCCAGACGTCGCTGGTCAAGATGGGCCTCGCGTTTCGACTGAAAACTGCGTTCGAGTGATTTGGTTCTACTGGCCAGCGCGTTTCGGTAGTAGTTGGGTGTCACAGCTACAGTTGCCCAGATTTGCCCTAATAACTGGGCCAGGCACTTCTTGGTCAACTCGTAATCACGCTCTGCGTTGGCCGACGGCATATCGCTTTTCTCGACTGGCTTTTTGAAATTGTCACTGAGGCTGAGCAGCAGATCGACACGGATGTAGCGCAGGTTGTCCCAGCGCTGCTTGATTCGCTCAACCTGGGCTTCAGAGAAGGGTCGCAGGTAAACAGGCATCAGCGGCGACTCGATCTTACTATAGCACTCACTTAAATCATCTGCTTTTGCCTTCGCTACAGCGTTCGGATCGAGAAATGGAAATTGTTTCAATAGCGAGTCTGCCGCGTGGTCCCAGATATTTGTATATTGATCGCGCAGCTTTTGTCTATCCTGATCGGCGGGAAATTCTGATCCCATAAGATGCTCAGTGTACCAGCGGATTCGTTCAAGATGTACTTCAAATAATGACCTCTCGTTGGTCTTTTTAAAGCTTCCCCAGTATGATTCGAAGCCCTTGCAAAGAATCTCTAATTTCAAATTATACTGCGGAGTATTCTTGTGTGTAAAAATCGCCTTGCGAATTGTATCCAAATACTCCTGCTTCCATTCATCAGGCCATGGGGCGGGTGATCGCTCCATGCAGTCCTCTATGGCCTCAATGGTCTGGTCTGACGGCTCAGGCTTTTCGTAGCTGGTTTCTCCATGTATAACGCAAGGGAATAATGTAATGATGACTATGCTTCGCAGAAAAATAGAAATGTATTTCATTTCGAGACTCCTTTCTCTTATTAAAGGTATCTTTCAATCGCTTTACGTATTTACATCCGTATGAGTGAGCGCAGTCCTTCAGCGCCGAGAACTCATTCACTTTTTATCACTCATTCGCTTTGTCGGGACAACATCCCGTCGGCCGCAGTATTTTCTCTGCTATGGCTCACCTTCTAATTAATATCCAAGCCTGCCCCATGTCGCCTTTTGCAGCCTCTGCAAGTCATATAATCCGTCCTCGGTCCGTGGTTCAAATCCCATGCTATTGAAGCTTCCGTCGGGCAACGTGGCGTTTATTAAATCCATGGTCTCGGCACCCCTCCATTTCCAGTGCTCGACATGCCCGTCTGCCATAGAGAGAGTTATGCCACGGTTGTGGTCAACACGGGGAATACCACTCAGATTCCAGGCGGGATAATCATAGCAGACTTGAAAAGCGTGACTGGGGCTTTTTCCATAGTCTATAAAGATCATTCGTTGTCCTGGGGACGGACTGACAATATCCGAAAGCTTCCTGAGCCATAGCACTGTGCGTCCGATGCGTTTGCTCTTAAAGAAGCTCTCACGTGTCTTATACGGACTTTCGCCGTTGGCCGCACAGACAATTGCGTATGTTACAGGTTGCTTGGGTATACCCCGCGCCCGCGGGCAGCGGTAAACGCCGGCATCCCTGATGTAGGCCCACAATGCGCCACGACTGTCCGGGTTGTTAGGATCGGGTGCCGAGAAGTAATTCAGATCCACCCACGGAGGCCCCCAGAAGATCGAGTTAACACCCGCCCTGCCATTGACGAGATTACCATCGTTCTCTTCTGCGTACATAATCCATGCCAAGGTGAGCTGCTTGAGATTGTTCAGACAGACTACACGCTGACCTTGTTCTCGTGCGCTGTGCAATACCGGTAAAAGCAGCGCAAGCAACAACGCTATCACAGAAATCACCACCAACAGTTCGATGAGTGTAAATCCCGCCCCCTTAGAAAAGTTTCTTCTAACTCGCCCCGCCAACAATCCGCTTTGCCGGCCGGCAATCATCTTGCCCGACTGGCCGAATCTTCTCGCCCCGCACATCATGGCTCTGCCTCTTATAGACAATGATCTATTTGACTAACGCCCTAATTACACCTGATGCATTCCGCAGTTGAGCTTGTCTGGTAGATTATAACATAACAGGCCGCGATAACACAACCCTTTTTCTTTAAAATAAGGTGTATGGAATAAAAATGCAAGAAAAAAATCCCAAGAGTGACAACCCTATGGCACTCCGAGTGAAAATAGTTTCCAAATTATGGAGAAATCTGCCTTTTTCGAGCAAAAATCAGCATTGAAAACCCGAAATACGAACCGGCATCGAGAATAGGGTAGCAAACGCCGTCTCACGGAGATTTTTTTGGAATTCCCCCGCCCTTTTACGTTTAGATTCGTATAATAGGTAACGAATTTGTATGTCGTATTTCGTATGTAGTATGTCGTGAATTGAGAATTGAGAATTTAGAATGAAAAAAAGCCAAAATAATGAAAAAAACAGGTGAAAAAGAGTAGAAAACGACCAAAAATTGAGCTTAATTTGAAAAAACAAACCCAATTTGCGGTTGGGCGAAATTGACACAAAGTCTTATATGAAAGGTGATTATGAAGAATTTCATGCTTTGAAGGCTGCGAAAAACAAACCCAATTCAAAGCCAAACAAAGCCAATATTATTTAGCCCCCAGATTTTCTTGGGGTTGAAAACACAAGTTGAAAAAACAAAGCCAATTTTCGGGATTGCTGAATGACGTTAGCTTAGTAATGACAATGGTTTACGGAGTTTTCTATGTGCAGAGGCGGCGAAAAACAATGCCAATTCAAAGCCAATTTCAAGAATTCGCCCCACTGCCCGGAAGGATCGGCATGAAAAAAACCCGACCTCTGACTGGGTCGGGCTTGTTAAGATTATTTTATCTATTTTAACACTATGATTAGAGACATCGTTTGAGTAAAGCGAAAGAATGGCAATAGATATTACCCATATTACCACACGGAACATCGGCCGGCAGTTCGTGAATTCCGCCGGTCGGCCCGGCTTACTATCCCCCAGCCATCCGTTTCTTGCGG
>Ga0265594_1003411_pt1 | contig 10583 bp, 8 predicted proteins | sample saktaG_11_FD_190147 | JGI IMG/M metagenome (GOLD analysis project Ga0265594, IMG submission 190147) | Saline water microbial communities from Sakinaw Lake, British Columbia, Canada - sak_2011_5_24_80m | ecosystem: Environmental > Aquatic > Non-marine Saline and Alkaline > Saline ... | reverse complement strand
GGGCTTTAAAAAACAGACAACGATTCCTCTGCTTAGTTATTTTTATAGGTGTTTGGGTTCTTTGCCAATATTTTATTCTTATTTTAATTTTTTGTTGAAAATAACATTATTTCCTGTTTGGTTACTGTCGAAAATCATAATAAAATTAAGAGGATTTGTTTTAAAAAGAAAACTACCTCAGATGAAAAGAGCCATGTTATGAAAATATTTAATTCCATAAAAAATTACATAAAGTGTTCCCAATTAATAAAAAAACCGATAATCAAGATAGGGATAGTTTTCTTTATTATATTTTTAATTGGAATGTTTTTTTTAGATAAAGCCCTGGTGATTGGAATTCTTTTTATTACTTTTCTTACTGCAATTACTTTTTTGATCCTTTCTAAAACCAGAATAAGAAGTAAAACCCTGTATTTGCTTTTTGTAATTGCTCTTTTGATTCATTTAGGAACAGTGTTATTTATTCATTACGCTAATTTTCAACCTTTTAGCGGTGGCTACGGTGATTATGTTGTTTATCAGAAACAAGCTCAAGAAATAGCTCAAAGAGTTCATCAAGAAAATTTTTCTTTAGAGGGATTATCTATTGGCCATTATTACCCGGTTATTATCGGTTATATTTATGCTTTAACAATGCCAGAGATGCTTATCGGTCAATTATTTGGCGTTTGGTTAGCAGCTATTTCTGTTCTTTTGGTTTATTTAATAGTGCTTGAAATCGGCCCATCACCACCTAATGAATTAGGTGTGAGGGCAAGTGGTTCAAAAAAATGGGCTTTTTTAATCGGCCTAATTGTTGCTATTTATCCAAGTTATCTTTATTTTGGCAGTTTATTACTTAAAGATACTTTAGTTGTCCCTTTGGTTTTAGGTGGGTTACTGTTAACCCTGAAACTAATTAAGAATTTTTTCTGGAGAAATTTTCTAATTTTTTATATTGTCTTAGGAGCTATAATTCATTTCCGCTTTTACGTTGGCTATGCGCTTTTGTTTACTTTTATTCCTTGTTGGTTGCTGCTTTGCAAATTACACTTAAAGAAAAAATTTATCTATGGACTAATAATTATTATTCTTTTAGGGTTTTTACCTCAATTTTCGGGTTATGGTTATTATGGGATTAAAGTCATTAAAGGATATCTGAATCCAAAAACTATTACTTATTATCGGGAGAAGGCTTATGTTTCTTTGCCCTCAACTACTAAATTTTCTCCAGGGAAATTAATTTCAATATTATTTCCTAATCTTGGAAGAGACGGGTCATCTTTAGGAACCAGTTCATCAATAAAATTAAAAACAGAAATTGATAGCCCTCTTAATTTTTTAATAAATTGTTCAAAATCTTTTATTTATGTGCTATTGGGACCCTTTCCTTGGCAGATACAAAGTTACAAACAACTATTTGTTTTATTGGAGACCATCCCTTGGTATTTTTTGCTATTTTTTATAATAAAAGGAGCTTTTATAACCTTAAAACGTAAGCGAGTTGCCTTACCCTTGTTAGTTTTCAGTATAATATCATTAGGAGTTCTGGCTTTATTTATAACTAATTTTGGGATTATTACTCGGATTCGAATTCCCAGTTTTATAGCTCTTTTATGTTTGATGCCTCTTGGTTTGGAAGGATTTAAATATATAAAAATTCCTCTTTTGGGAAAATTCTTAAAGTGAAAAATCTTGTTTCTAAAATTATAACTTTTCTCTACAAACTGGTTTTTCAAGAGAAAATATCTCTTGCTGCCAAGTTTTTTGTAAAGAATCTAAGTTGCATAGTTATTGGTTATGGAATTGCCGCTTTTTGCATTTTCGCCTTCCAAATAATTGGAGGAAGAATACTTGGACCAACTGAATATGGCAAGTATGTTTTAGTTGATTCAGTAGCTATCTTCTTACATATTTTAATGATTTTAGGGTTTAGCACGGCAGCAATAAAATATATTGCCGAGAAGGACGATTATCAAGAGCAGCGGAAGATTATCTCAACTTCTTATTTAATGGTTTTTATTTTTTCTCTAGTTTCTATTTTCTTGCTTTTGTTTTTTTCCTTTCAACTTTCCAAAATATTTTCTATTTCGTTGCTAATTTTCCGTTTAGCTATCATCTTTGCCTTTTTTTATGTTCTTTATACTTTAGCCACTAACACTCTACGCGGTCTTCATCAAATGAAGAAATTAGCCTTGTTTCGAATAGGATATGGACTCTTGACGTTGATAGTTTTTGGAATCTTGATATTAACTAAACATATTTCTTTTCTGGCAGCAGTTTTCTCAATCTGTTTTGCTTATTTGGTTATTTTTTTGTTGATTACCATAAATCTTCGTCAATACCTCGTTTTGCGATTTGATAAATTCTGGGCAAATAAACTTTTTAGATATGGTATATATGCTGTAATCGGAGGGGTATGTCTCGCTTTTTTACCAGCTATCAGTAAAATATTAGTCAGTAGATATTTAACAAGCGCTGATGTTGGAATTTATAATGCTTACTATTTTTCTTCTATAGCTGTTGTTGTCTTTCTTTCTACAATGTTCATAACAGTTTTTTTCCCAACTGCATCAAAGTATCAACAAAAAGAGCCAATATTTAGAAAAATTAAACAACTTTTACCCTATTTATTTTTAGGTGGAATTCCAACTTTTTTCGGTATTGAATTAATAATTTTAACTCTTTATGGAGTTGAGTACCCAATAAATTACTCTTTAATGCTTCTATTTGCTTTGACTAGTATTTTAATAGCAATTCACAGTCTCTATAACTGGCTTTTTTGTTCCGAAGGAGTTTTAGGAGTAAAATTAGTCACAGTTGTATTTATATTTATTACCTTGATTAATATTCTCCTTAGTGTTTACTTAATACCTCTTTTTGCGCTCTATGGAGCAATATTCTCTCTGGGAGTAGCTTATATGGCGGGAATAATCTGTTTATTGTTGCTTAAAAAGAGAATTTTGTATTATGGCAAAAATAGCAAATCCTAAAAAGAAAGTAAAAATTTGTCATATTGCTAATACTGACATGGCTATGAAGTTGATATTATTAAATCAGCTCAAATTTCTCAAAAACGAAGATTACGATGTTTATGCTATTTGCTCTCCCGGTAAGTTTATAAGAGATATTGAAAAACAGGGAATAAAAATAAAAACTATAAGATTTAAGAGAAAAATTAGTCCAATTTCTGATTTGATCGTTCTTATCAAATTATATTTTTATTTTAAAAAAGAGAAATTTGATATTATTCATACTCATACCCCGAAACCTGGTTTGCTTGGTCAACTGGCCGCTAAGATGGCTGGTGTTCCTATAATCGTGAATACTGTTCACGGGTTTTATTTTCAAAAAGAAGATTTTTGGATGAAAAAGAAGTTTTTTATTTTAATAGAAAAAATAGCAGCAAAGTGTTCCGATTTTATTTTCTCAATAAACAAAGAAGACATCGAAACAGCAATCAGGGAGAAAATTTGTAGTCCTAATTTAATTAAATACTCTGGTGACGGCATTGATGTTGATAGACTTAACCCCGAGAGATTTTCTGAGGAATTTATTTTAAATAAAAAGAATCAGCTTGGTATTAATTCTAAAAAAAAGATTATTGGGATAATTGGAAGATTAGTTAAAGAAAAAGGACATTTAGATTTATTTGAAGCATTGAAAGAAGTTCTTAATAAATTTCCAGAAACTTTGCTTTTAATAATCGGGCCCCTAGAACCAGAAAAAAAAGATAGGTTTGAGTCAGAGATTGTTAGAAATTATGGGATAGGAGAAAATGTTATATTTTTGGGGGAGCAAATAGAAGTTGTTGAGTTATACGCTCTGATGGATATGTTTATTTTACCCTCTCACCGGGAGGGTCTTGGTTTGGTAATCTTAGAGGCTTCGGCTATGGAAAAACCAGTGATAGCTACTAATATTCGGGGTTGCCGGGAAGCAGTAGATAATGGTAAGACGGGTATTTTAATCCCCTTGAAAGATGTAGAAAAATTATCCCAAGCTATTATTTATTTGTTTAATAATCCAAAAAAAGCAAAAGAAATGGGTAAAGAAGGGAGGAAGAAAGTTCTGAGAGAATTTGACGAAAGAATAATTTTTAGTAGAATAAAAACAGAGTACCAGCGGCTAATTAAAGAAAAATTGTGATAATTCGTTTAGCTCAGAAAAAAGAAGCTCAGCAGATAGCTGAAATTCATAAAAAAGAAATAAAGAAGGGGTTTTTAAGTTCTTTGAAAAAATCTTTTCTGGAAAAACTTTATTTCGCTATTATTGAATCCCGATATAGTTTTTGTGTTGTAGCTCAAGAAAAAGGTCGAGTTATAGGTTTTGTTGCCGGTACCACAGATATTGATAAATTGTATTCTTATTTCTTGAAAAAATATTTTTTCCAGTCAATTCTCACTCTTTTGCCTAAAGCCATTAAATTAAAAAATTTAAAGAAGATTTTTGAAACTCTCTTTTACCCTCAAAAAGAAAAAGAACTGCCGAAAGCCGAACTTTTAACCATAGCTCTTAAAAGAGAATTTCAGGGGCAGAAGATAGGAAACCAGATGCTTCAAGAATTTATTTTAGAGATGAAGGGCAAGAGAGTTGAAGTTTTTAAAGTTGTAGTTGGTCAAAATCTTAAGTCGGCTATTAAATTTTATGAAAAAAATGGTTTCCAATTTCTTAAAAACATTACCATCCACGGTAAACAACTTTCCAGAATCTATATTTACAAAATAGGGTAGTAATATTATGCTTTTTCTTTATTTTTTGCTGTCTTTTTTAATTTCATTAATTTTAATTCCTTTTTTAAAAAAAATTGCTGAAAAAAAGGAGCTTTTTGATATTCCCCAGGGCGATGTTTTAAAAATTCACAAAAAACCAATTCCTGTTTTAGGAGGTTTGGTAATGCTCATTGCTTCAATATTAGTGCTTTTGTTTTTTTGCTTGGAAAAACAAGATTTTGGTTGTAAAATTGCTGCGATTATTTCTGGTTCTTTAATTATTTTTTTACTTGGTTTTTGGGATGATCTGAAATGGAAGCATGTTTCTCAAATAAAACCTTATTTTAAATTTTTATTCTTAATTATATTCCCCTTAATTTCCGGCCTGATTTTATTCTCTTCTGGAATAAAATTTAATTTTTTTCCAGAAATTATCTTAGCTGGTTTTTTTACTTTTCTTTACATTTTTGTCCTGATTAACGCAGTCAACTATCAAGATGGGATGGATGGATTGGCCGGAGGTTTGGTGGTAATTTCTTTAATTGGTTTTACTGTTTTAGGTCTAATTTCAGAAAATAATTTAGCTTTAATTCTTTCTCTAATCTTATTGGGAGCAGTGTCGGGATTTTTGATTTTCAATCTTCCGCCAGCTAAAATCTTTATGGGAGATTCCGGAGCTTATTTTTTAGGATTTATTTTAGCTGTCTTAGCGATAATTTTTTCTCAGCCCTATAACATTTCAAGCATTTTGGGCCCTGTTTTCATTATAGGTTTGCCTATTTTTGATGGAGTTTTTGCCAATATCAGAAGATTATTTCAAAAAAAATCAATATTTTTAGGCGACAGAAAACATTTCTACGACCGGATTCTTCAGAGAGGATTTTCTGCCAGAAAAACCCTTTTAATTTCTTATTCTTTACAAATCATATCAGCAGCCATTGGCTTGTTGTTTTTAACTTTAGAATTTAACCTTTAATTTTTTTATGATTCCTTTAGCTAAACCAGATATTACAGATTTAGAAAGGAAAGCGGTAATTGAGGTTTTAAAAACCCCGATTTTGAGTTTGGGTCCAAAATTAAGGGAATTTGAAAAAAGAATTGCTGATTTTTCGGGGGTAAAATATGCTGTGGCTACCAATAGCGGGACCAGTGCTTTACATTTAATAATTCGGAGTTTAGGGATCGGAGAAGACGACGAGGTAATCACTACTCCTTTTTCTTTTATTTCATCTTCAAATTGTATTTTATATGAAAAAGCCAGGCCGGTATTTGTTGATATTGATTCAAAAACTCTGAATATTGATACTTCAAAAATTGAGAAAAAAATTACTAAAAAAACTAAAGCAATTTTAGCGGTAGATGTTTTCGGGCTTCCAGCAGATTGGGGCAAACTTAAAAAAATTGTTAAAAAACATAAACTTTTTTTAATTGAAGATTCAGCTGAGGCTTTAGGTTCAGAATACAAGGGTAAAAAATGCGGCAGTTTTGGAGAGGCGGCAATTTTATCTTTTTATCCAAACAAACAAATTACTACTGCCGGCGAAGGGGGTCTGATTTTGACTGGCAATAAGGAAATTGCTGATTTCTGTTGTTCGGTTAGGAATCAGGGCCGAAAAGCAGAAGGGAGCGAGTGGCTTGAGCATATTCGCCTGGGTTATAATTATAGAATGCCGGAAGTTTGCGCGGCAATGGGTATTGCTCAATTAAAAAGAATAAATGAGATTTTAAAAAAGAGGAAAAAAGTCGCTGAAATTTATAATAAAAAATTAATTAATTTTCCTGAAATTGAAATTCCTTATGTTATCCCTGGGGTAAAAATAAGTTGGTTTGTTTATGTTATAAGATTAAAGAAAAAATATAGTCAGAAAAACCGGGATAAGATAATCAAAGAAATGGCTAAAAAAGGAATTCAATGCTCAAATTATTTTTATCCTATTCATCTTCAGCCATTTTATAAGAAAACGTTCGGTTTTAAAAAAGGTGATTTTCCAGTTTGTGAACAAATTTCCCAGAGAACTATTGCCTTGCCTTTTTATAATAATTTGAAAGAAAAAGAAATTGATTTTGTAGTTACGGCATTAAAAAAAATAATAAGCAGGTTTAAATAGTATGTTTTTTTTGAAAATTTTTGAGAAAACAGTAAAAAAGCGGATACTTTTTTTTATAGCTACGGATATTTTATTGATTTGTCTCGCAACCTGGTTTGCTTTTCTTTTGAGATTTGACGGAAAAATCCCTCCCGAGCATCTTGGTAATCTCAAAACAGTTATTATTTTAGCTTTAATTTTCTGTCTCCCGATTTTTTATTTTTTTAAACTTTATTTTTTTTCCTGGAGCTATGTTAGTACAAATGAGCTGGTTTCTTTGGCTAAGGCAGTTACTTTAAGCTTCGGGCTTTTAGGCGTTTCAATTTTTGTTTTAAAGAGTTTTCAGGGTTTTCCCCGCTCCACTTTTTTTATTAGTTATTTTTTAGTTTTTATATTTTGCGGCGGGATTCGTCTTTCAAAAAGAATTTATTTACAGCTTTTTAAGAAAGGAGAAAAAGAAACGGAAAAAGAGAAAACCTTAATTATCGGAGCCGGTGATGCCGGTGAACAGATTCTGAGGAATGTTCAAATTTCAAAAAATAGCCTTTATTCTCCCGTTGGATTTATTGATGATAATTTGACAAAACAGGGAATAATGATTCATGGCTTAAAGGTCTTAGGAAGAATCAGTGATATCCCAGAAGTAATTAAAAGATACGGAATAGAAGAAATGATTATTGCTCTGCCATCTGTCGGAGCAGAAAAAATCAAAAAAGCAGTTGAATTAGGCAGAAAAGCAGGCCTTAAAAAGATCAAAGTTGTTCCTTCAATGAATGAAATTATTAATGGTCAGGTTTCCATAAGAGATCTTCGGGAGATTCAAGTAGAGGATTTATTGGGCAGGGAGTCCGTTTCATTGGATACAACGGCGATCAGAAATTTTGTCCAAGACAAAATAGTTCTGATTACCGGAGCTGCCGGCTCAATCGGTTCTGAATTATCAAGGCAAACAGCTAAGTTTAGACCTTCTTTGCTTATACTTTTAGACCAAGACGAAACCGGTATTTTCAATATCTCAAATGAGCTTAAAGACAAATTTCATTATTTAAAAATTAAATCTCTAATAACTGATATTAGAGATAGAGAGAAAATAAACAGAGTTTTTGCTGAATTTCGGCCAAATATTGTTTTTCATGCCGCTGCCTATAAACATGTTCCTTTAATGGAGAAATATCCCGACGAGGCATTGAAAAATAATATTTTCGGAACAAAAATTGTTTCCGAGGCAGCTTTAAAAAATAGAGCCGAAGAGTTTGTCTTTATTTCTACCGACAAGGCAGTTAATCCAACATCTGTAATGGGAGCAACAAAAAGAATAGGGGAGATGATTTGTCAGGTCTTAAACCAAGAAAATCATACAAAATTTATTTCCGTTCGTTTTGGCAATGTTTTAAACAGCAGAGGAAGTGTAATTCCTATTTTTAAAGAGCAGATAAAAAAAGGAGGACCGGTAGAAGTTACTCATCCCGATATGAAAAGATATTTTATGGTTACTTCAGAGGCAGTGCTTTTGGTAATGCAAGCAGCTGCAATGGGGCAAGGCGGAGAAGTTTTTGTATTAGATATGGGGAAGCCGATTAAGATTTTGGATTTGGCAAAAGAAATAATTCGGCTTTCCGGTTTTGAACCGGACAAAGATATTCCTATTGTTTTTTCGGAACCAAGACCCGGGGAGAAGTTTTATGAGGAGATTTTAACTGCCGAAGAAGGAACTGTAGCCACTCAGAATCAAAAGATTTTTATGGCGAAACTTTCTAACGTTAATGAAGAGAAACTCGATTTTAATTTAGAAGAATTAAAAAAAGCAGTTCAAGTTTCAGATAACGAAAGAATAAAAAATATTCTGAAAACTCTTATTTTTTCTTACACGCCTTTTCGCAAAACTTAAACTATGATAAACTAAAAAAGATGATAAAGAATTTTAAAATAATTTTTATTGTTGCGGCTATATTTTTTTTCTTGCCGATTTTTACTCAAGCTGTTTCTTTGGGAGAGAAAGAAGATTTTTTTATTGATTCTAATTATGATTTATCCCAGAGAGAAGAAATATCCGCTACTTTACAAAGGATAGGTAATAGCGCTTATTTTTACGTTGATGATGAATGGTGGAACAGTTTAGACCAGTTTGAAAAAACAGATGTAAAAAATTCCCTTAGAGTTTTGGATAATGAATTTCATTCTAGAATTTATCCTGTTTTAATTTCCACTTTTGGATTAGAGTGGAAACCGGGTATTGATAAGGATATGCGGGTTACGATTTTAATTCATTCTATGAGAAAAGATGCTGGTGGTTATTTTAGTTCCAAAGATGAATATTTTAAACTTCAATTGCCCGAATCAAACGAGAGAGAAATGATTTATCTTAACGCCGATTATATTACCTCTCTTTTGGCAAAAAGTTTTCTTGCCCATGAATTTGTCCATTTAATTACTTTTAACCAGAAAGAGAAAATTCGAGGAGTTTCAGAAGAAATTTGGCTCAATGAGGCCAGAGCTGAATACGCTCCTACTTTGGTAGGTTATGATAACGACTATAAAGGAAGTAGTTTAGAAAAAAGAGTTAAAATTTTTTTAGAAAGTCCTTCCGATTCAATAAGTGAATGGCAGGGCAAGAAAGCAGATTACGGCGCCTTAAATCTTTTTATTCAGTATTTAGTTGACCATTATGGAATAGAAGTTTTATCTGATTCGTTAAAGTCAAAAGAAATCGGTATTAAAAGTTTAAACGAATCTTTGGAAAAAAATGGATTTGAACAAGATTTTAGCCAGATTTTTACTGATTGGACAATTGCAGTTTTAGTTAATGATTGTTCTTTGGGAGAGAAGTATTGCTATACAAACGAAAATTTAAAAAATCTACGAGTTATTCCCTCGCTTAATTTCTTGCCAATAAAAGGTGAAAGCACTTTAGGGGTTTCTCAAACTACTAAAAATTGGACAGGTAACTGGTTTAAATTTATTGGGGGTAAAGGAATTTTAAAAATTGAATTCATTGGTAATCCGGAAAACTTATTCAAGGTTCCTTGTCTTATTAAAGATTTTTCAGGTAATTATTCGCTTAATTTTATTCAACTTGACGAATATCAAAGGGGGGAAATTTCAATTTCTAAGTTTGGCGCCGATGTTAATTCGGTGATTATTATTCCAACAATTCAGAGTAAAATATCTGGTTTTTTGAATCCTGAACCAGCTTTTCCATTTTTTTGGTCAGCTTCAATCACCGATGAAAAGGAAGAAGAAAACTCATCAAAATATTTAGAAAAACCAATTTCTGAAATGTCTAAAAAAGAAATTCTAGCTAAAATTTCTGAAATAGAAACATTATTGAATCAACTTAGAACTCAACTTGATTGGTTAAATATTCCAGCAGAAACTTCTTGCCAAAAATTTGAGGAGAATCTTTCTTTTGGATTAAAAAGCGACAACAGGGTGAAGTGCTTGCAAGAATTTTTAAAATCTCAGGGACCGGAAATTTATCCAGAAGGTTTGGTTACCGGGAATTTCCTTTCTCTTACTAAAGCAGCGGTGGTTCGTTTTCAAGAAAAATACGCTTCAGAAATATTAATTTCTTGGGAACTAACTAAAGGAACAGGGTTTGTGGGAAGCGCTACCAGAGCTAAAATTAATGAAATTTTGAGCACTAGCTCTTGACAAATACTTTTTAATTTGCTAATATCAAATTAGTGGGTGTTCTTCTTTTTAAGAACCTCATCTGAGTCGGCAAAAGCTCTCGCTTCGCGAGGGTTTTTGCTTTTTGTATTTTGCTTTTTTTATCCAAATTGGTATAATAAAATTGGGTCGGGAA
>Ga0265594_1003408_pt1 | contig 10591 bp, 13 predicted proteins | sample saktaG_11_FD_190147 | JGI IMG/M metagenome (GOLD analysis project Ga0265594, IMG submission 190147) | Saline water microbial communities from Sakinaw Lake, British Columbia, Canada - sak_2011_5_24_80m | ecosystem: Environmental > Aquatic > Non-marine Saline and Alkaline > Saline ... | reverse complement strand
AAAACTCCTTAAACGAATTCAGGATGACTTAAACAGTATGCTTATACTATACCGTTACACAACAAGAGTAAAAAGATACATCGATAGAAAAGGAGTGCCTCAAATAGAAATAAAGTTAACTGGTAAAGCGGGCACAATGGATAGATACAATCCACTGGACATAGAATTGGATTTAAAAACAGAAATGCCCCAAGCTTGCCCTGAATTAAGAAAAAAATAATGCTTAATCTTGCAGTTCTAAAGGCGATAGTCAAAAGATGTCTCAAACAGTAGTTGATTTGCTTAAGGCAGGTGTAGAGGCCAATACCACAGACAAGTATAGGCGGGACAATTTGGTTTTTCTACCTGCGGCTGATAGCGTAATTATAGCTGGCGATCTTCATGGACATCGGCGCAATTTCGAGCGAATACTTACTTACGCCGATTTGCACAATAATCGCAGCAGGCATCTCATTCTGCAAGAAATCATACACGGAGGCCCGCAAGATTCTGAGGGGGGTTGTTTGTCTTATCAACTACTGTTTGATGTTGTTCGTTATAAATTGGATTTTCCCAATCGTGTCCACATTATCATGGGAAATCATGATATCGCTTTCATCAATAACAAGAAAGTAATGAGAAATGGCAAAGAAATGAATCGTTCAATGCGATTGGCTTTGGACAGGGAGTTCGGGCAAAGTAGTCCCAACGTTAAACTGGCGATAAAACAATTTCTATTTTCGCAACCCTTGGCGGTCAACTGTGATAATAGAATATGGCTATCACATTCGCTCCCAAGTGATCGTTACCTTGGCAAGTTCGACCAGAAGGTTCTATATAGGCAATTGAAAAACGAAGATGTAGCTAGGCCAGGTTCAGCTTACCTTCTAACTTGGGGCAGAAAACACAGCCAATCTTTACTCGATAGCATGGCCAAACTCTTTGACGTTGATGTCTTTATTCTTGGTCATCAATCACAAGAGCAAGGATGGGGTCAAGCAGGAGAAAACCTAATAGTTATCGCATCTGACCACAATCATGGCTGTTTACTGCCGATCAATCTGGCAAAATCTTACACTATTAAAGAATTAATTGGTTCTATAGTAATGTTGAGTTCTATATCTTGAGCAGTGAAATTGCAACACAACAAAGGGCAGTTGCTTATGACCTGAATTGTGAAAGTGGCCAGCAAATGGAAATTTATATGAGAATAAAATATTATCGAAAAACGATAAAGAGTTTTACAAATAAGAGCAATGTTAAAAGTTAGTTTGTATTTGAAAATCATTTAAAAAAGGAAGCTGTGCGATGAGTACTAAAATTATTGATAACGAGAAACGCGAATATATATTTGGCCCTGTACCCTCCAGAAGATTGGGGCGTTCACTTGGGATCGATTTGGTACCCTTTAAGACATGCAGTTATGATTGTATATACTGCCAACTCGGCAGAACAACCAATAAAACAACCCTAAGGAAAGAGTGGGTGCCGATTGATATTGTTACCGAGCAACTCAAAAAAAAGCTCGACTCCAAGCCTGATTATATAACCTTATCCGGCTCAGGTGAGCCGACACTTTACTCACGGCTTGAGGATCTCATTTCCAGGATCAAAGACATTACTGATATTCCGGTGGCCGTGCTTACCAATGGTTCATTACTATGGATGCCGGAAATAAGAAGTGCTTTAAAATCTGCAGATTTGGTTGTTCCATCACTTGATGCAGGAAGCAGCCAGATATTTCAATATGTTAACAGGCCTCATAGCGATATAACTTTCAGTAAAATGTTAGATGGATTAGTAACATTCCGTGATGAATATTCCGGCAAATATTGGCTTGAGGTTTTTCTTCTGGCTGGTGTAACCACTCCGGAAACAGAGATAAACAGGCTGAAAACCTGTATAAACTCCATACGTCCCGATAGAGTTCAGGTAAATACTGTTACTCGTCCACCTGCCGAGGGCTTTGCCGAGCCAGTACCGCAAAAGCAATTACAAACTATAACTAAGAAGCTGTATGAAAAGGCAGAAGTTATTGCTGACTATAGCGATGTTCATAAACAACAGGATTTTTCCGCTCAACGTGAAGATGTCTTGGCACTTTTACAGCGTCGGCCTTGTTCTGTTGGTGATATTGCAGCAGGTCTTGGTCTTCATCGAAATGAAGTTGTTAAGTATGTAGAAGAATTATCATCTGAAGGTAAAATCGAAGCAAAACCGCAAAATCAACACCTCTATTATAAAGCTACTATCTAATAATAACTCAGGAGTATGATATGAAAATAATAGGAATTAATTGTAGTCCGCGTAAAGGTCAAACAACTCAAAAAAGCTTAGATGTTTGTCTCAAGGCAATTGGCAATGAGTCAGGCGATATTGAAACTGCTATTATTGAACTTGCTGATTTAGATATTCGTGGGTGTTTGGGTTGTGGTTACTGTAAAAAACAGCTCAAATGCAAACAGGAAGATGATTTTAATTCATTAATCCCTGTTCTCAGCGATGAAGAAGTTGCAGGAATTATAATAGCAACTCCCGTTTACCTGGGAACAATGACATCACAGTGTAAGGCTTTTCTGGATAGAACGGTTGTGTTGGCACGCAATGGTTCTCTTTTACATAATAAGGTCGGAGCTGTTCTAGCCGTAGGCGGTGTGCGAAATGGTGGCCAGGAACTTACCATACAGGCAGTTCAGACAACAATGCTCTGTCATGATATGGTATGTGTCGGCGGCGGCACCAAGGCTGCACATTTTGGAGCAGCCTTGGTGAGCAATGAACAGAAAGGTGTCGAATGTGATGAGATAGGACTCGAAACTGCGAGAGATATAGGCTGTAGAGTTGCGGGGTTGGCAATATTACTTAATCCTTCAACACAAGTATGATTTGAATGACATTTTGGAGAATTCAATGGATAAAAAAATTACGATGAGTCCGATTGGCATCATACATTCGCCATATAAGCAAATTAAAGATATGCCTATCCAGGGTAAATTCAAGCCAGATGTTAAGGCATGGATTGAATTAAAAGAAGAATATATCGCAGGCCTTAAGGATTTAGACGAATTCAGCCATGCGATTATAATTTATCATTTTCACAAGTCTCAGAAAATAGAAATCGAAAGCAAACCATTTTTAGAAGATAACAAACACGGCATATTTGCCATAAGAAGTCCCCATCGGCCTAACCACATTGGCTTATCCGTGATAAAAATCGAGAATATTGAGGACAACAAATTACATTTTAGCGAAGTTGACGTTTTAGATGGCACACCAGTGTTAGACATAAAACCATACGTTAAGCAGTTCGACATCCGAGATAACACTGTTTCCGGCTGGCTGGATAAGCACTTCCAGAGTACTGATATGCCGGACAAAACTATTTTGAAGTAAGTTAATACATTACAAAGCAAAGGAGCAGTATTATGACACAATTACCAGATGCAGTTAAAAAAGCAATATCAAAACAAGAAATTTTCCCTGTCGCCACAAGTAATCAAGACCAAATTCCCAATGTTGTATACATTGCATATTTAAAGGTTATTGACAACCAAACAGTTCTGATTGCGGACAACTATCTTAATAAGACACGTGACAATATTTTGAGCAATGGCAAGATCGCTTTTGCTGTGCGCGATGAGGAAAAAGGCTCTTACCAAATTAAGGGTACAGCTGAAAGACTAACCGAAGGAGATATGTTCGACGAAGTTCAAAAATGGGTGCCGGATAAACTGCCAAGAGTCGCAGCTGTCATAATGCATATAGAGGAAATATACAACGGGGCAGAACGGATTTCTTAAAAAAGCATTTTATGAACATCACTATCACAAAACCTCGCATCGTAGCATTTGAAGTAACACGTAAATGCCGATTTAACTGCATACACTGTCGTGCTGCGGCCTCAGAAAAAGCAGAAAACAAGTATTTGACTACAACTCAGTGTAAACAAATCCTCCTTTCCCTCGCTGAGTACAATAAATGCATAGTTATCCTGACAGGCGGTGAACCAATGGAAAGAGAGGATGTCTATGAACTTATTGAGTTTGGGAATAGTGCAGGCCATAGAATGGCGATGGCAACTTGCGGCTACTCGATAAGTGATGATATTGCTAAAAAACTTAAAGATTGTGGGATCCTAACACTCTCTTTTTCACTTGACGGCTCTGATACAACCTCACATGATTCTTTTCGAAGAGTTGCTGGTGCATTTGAGATTACGCTGGCAGCTATTGAAAAATCCCGCAGGTATGGCATCAGATTTCAGATCAATACAACTGTTACCAGCCGTAATATTGAGCATGTGCCCAAAATAGCTCACTTGGCACAAAAACTTGGGGCATATTGTTTCAACCCTTTTATTCTTGTACCTACAGGCCGGGGGGCTGCAATATCAGATGAAATACTTGATCCTACAAAATATGAAAAGCTTCTCCGGGACCTTGCTGAAATAAAAAAAGAAATTCCTATAGATATGCGTGTTACCTGTGGCCCTCAATTCAGTCGAATAATGGCACAAACAGACTCTAAGGCCTTTTGGGGAAAAAGGAAATCTAAAGGTTGTATGGCAGGCGGTGAATTTGCCTTTATAAGTTATCGTGGCGATGTTCAGACTTGTGGATTTCTTGATATCTCAGCGGGGAATCTGATTGATAATGGTTACAATTTTGCGGATATATGGAAGAATTCCACATTGCTCAACAACATTCGCGATTTATCACTACATCAAGGCAAATGCGGTCAATGTGAATTTGTTGAAAGTTGCGGCGGCTGCAGAGCCAGAGCTTATACAATGACAGGTGATTATCTGGCCAGCGATCCGATTTGTGATTATCAACCAAAGTTAATTGCATAGCAATACAATAGGAGATTACAATGCCATTTAGATTTGGTAGAGGACAGGGTAAAGGTAAAAAAAGTATGGGCCGGCGTTTTCGTGGAGGCAGAGGTGCCGGTGGTTTCAGGTCCAATGTGCCTCCAGGTAACTGCATCTGCCCTAACTGCGGTTTAACTGTACCCCATCAACCAGGTTTGCCGTGTTTTCAAACAAAGTGTTCCGAATGCGGCTCAGATATGGTACGTCAATTTTCTTCTGAGCAATAGAAATGACTGCAAAACCCGTACAGAAAAAACCTGATAAAACAGAAAGCCTGAAACAAGGCCAGAGAATCGCATTTATCGCTACTGTGGTAACGCTTCTTTTAGCTACTACAAAGGCTGCTGTAGGTTATCTGTTTGACTCTAAGGTTTTGGTGGCTGATGCTTTTCACAGTGGTGCTGACTTTTTAGCGATTTTTGCATCAGGATTTGGGCTTTGGCTGGCCTCCAGGAAAAAAACAGAAAAATTCCCCTACGGTTTATACAAGGTTGAAACCTTGGTCACTCTTATCATAGGGGCTTTAATAACGTGGGCCGGGGTACAGATATTAAGAGATGGATACGACAAGCTCTTTCTGCTCGCCCAGGTTAAAGAATTCCCGGTTTTGCCCGTCAGTGTAAGTATATTATCTGTTATTACGGCCTTTCTTTTGGCCAGAAAAGAAAAAGACGTTGGCAAATCAATCAATTCTCAGTCCCTTATAGCTAATGCAAGCGAGTCTTTTTTAGATATCTTTACCTCTTTAGTTGTTTTAGCGGGGATATTGTTGGCCTATTTAAGAATTCCTTATGTAGAAGGCTCTATCATTATTTTAATTTCGTTACTCATTGTCAAGTTGGGCATGAAAAATATATGGACATCTTTACTGGTTTTGCTGGACGCAAATCTTGACGCCGCTCTACAATCCGACATTGAGCAGGATATAAACAGGATTTATGGTGTTAAGGGTGTTGGCGAGGTGATGATTCGCCAAGCAGGGCCGGTCAAAATAGTAGAATGTAAGATTTTGACAAGTCCTTCACTTTCCTTATACAAAGCTCATGAATTAGCAGACAAGGTAGAGGATCATATCACCAATAATTTTAAGCACATCGAGTCGGTCTTTATCCACGTCGAACCATCAAGAGAGAATTTTGTTTCCGCTATCGTTCCTGTACAGGATATAAACGAGATGGACTCGAAAATTCATGGCCATTTCGGTCGCGCACCGTATTTTGTCATTTTAAAGATTGCCGACGAAAATGTAGAAATAGAGGATTTCTACTATAACGAATTTCTGGGTGAGAAAAAACATGTAGGCGTCAAAGTTATAAAAGCGGTTATCTGGCACAAACTGGATTTACTATTCACCTCACGGATTGGCGAGATTTCCTTTCATATGCTCAGGGATAATTTTGTTGATATTTATAAAACGGATGAAGGGCTTTCAGTAAAAGATGTCATAAAAAGATATCGTAATCAGGAAATTGAGCCAATTACAGCGCCGACGCACCACATTGAAGAGTCCCAATCATCTGCTTCATAATTGTAAAGCGGAATTGTGAAATGTTACGATGCGAAAGAACTGATAATATTAAGAGGGCTGATACATGAGATCAGCGAAAACTGTTTTCAGACAATACTTAAAAGAAAGCGGTATGCTTGTAAGCCATCAGCGAAAGCAAATCCTGGCAGCTTTTGTAAATACAAAGAACCATCCGACTGTTGACGATCTTTATAATACCATCAGAAAAAAGAATCCGAAGATCGGACTCGCTACTGTCTATCGAACAATGAGGGCAATATGTGATTCCGGCCTGGCAGGAGAGGTTGATTTCGGAGATGGGGTCAGGCGTTTTGAGCATAGATATCGACGTCAACATCATCACCATTTAGTTTGCATCAAATGCGGCAGGGTTATCGAGATAACCAATGGTAAGATTGAAAACTTACAGAAAAAACTGGCTCGAGAGCACAATTTCACCTCTACCAAGGATACAATGAAGATATTTGGTATTTGCAGCAAGTGCGAGCATAAGCAAAAAATGCGATTGAATGATTAACAGATAAGAAGATTTATTCTTCAGAGGCGAAGTCAGAAAATGTTGGGCACTAAAATCAGTTGCGTAAAGCCTGTTTTTGAGGTATGTTACCGATACGCCTGATTATAAGAGAAATCATAATGACAGATATAAGCGATATTAACGAACATTTTCGAGAAGCACTTTTGAAGACTGTCCCTTGTGCTGTATTCATGGTGGACAGTAATAATCAGATCATCTTCTGGAACAAATCTGCCGAGGAATTGACCGGATATCTTGCAGATGAGATTGTTGGTTTTACATGCGATAAACTTCGGATGAACATCTGTTCAAATCAGAACCCTGCCGTCAGAAAAACGTTTTGTCCATTACTTTCTGGAGGTGATGGCGGCGAAGTCGAATGTGAGATGCGACGAAAAGACGGTTCATTCGTGCCGGTTATGAGAAGGAGCCGCGCAGTCCTTGATGACAAGGGAGAACTGATTGGAGCTATAGAAGCCCTGGTTGATGTCAGCCTAATTAAACAGGCTCGCACCGAGATTCGTCTTCTTAAACATGAAATAGCTCGAAGGGGTAAATACGGCAACTTGATTGGACGATCAGATCAGATGCGAAAATTGTATGATATGATCGAAACAGTTGCTCGTACTGATGCGAGTATTGTTATTGAGGGAGAAACCGGTACAGGTAAAGAACTTGTTGCCAAAACCATACATGCTGAAAGCATTCGTTCTGAAAGTATATTTCTTGCGATTAATTGTGGAGCACTGCCGGAAACACTTTTGGAAGCTGAACTTTTTGGCCATAAACGTGGTGCATTTACGGGAGCTGTTGAGGATCGAGCAGGTTGTTTTGAAACCGCTTCAGATGGCACATTATTTCTTGATGAAATTGGCGAAATGTCGTTATCTTCCCAGGTTAAACTGCTTCGTGTTCTTCAGGAAAAGCAAATAACACGAGTAGGTGATAGCTTGCCAAGACCTGTAGATGTACGTATCATAGCGGCTTCTAATAAAAATCTTGCCGATATGGTTAAATCTGGTCAATTCAGAGAAGATCTCTATTATCGCTTGCGTGTTGTTGGGTTAGTTGTTCCATCATTGCTTGATCGCAAGGATGATATACCTGATCTCGTAGCGCATTTCATAACTCAATTCAACGAAAAATATAGTAAGCAGATTGAAGGCTGTTCACCCAAGGCTATGGATTTGTTTTTAGTTCACAGTTGGCCCGGCAATATCCGGGAACTTGAGCACGCCGTCGAACATGCTTTTGTTGTTACCGCTCCAGGCCAGAAGGTGATTACTGCCGATAGTTTGCCTCCCGAGATTTCACATCCCGCTGAGATGGGGGTAGCCCAAAAAAAAATGGATACAGAAAGTATTGACGAAAAGACACTAATCACCAATGCCTTAGCCGAGGCAAATGGCAACAAGTCACAAGCTGCCCGTATTTTAGGTATCACCAGGGCTGGTTTGTATAAAAAAATACGCCGTCTTGGACTGTAAACTTACCCCATTAGTATGCGCATACGCAGGCGTTCGTTTGCGCAAACTTCCCTTGTTTTCCACGTTAAAACACTTCCTAATCTCCCTGTACAGTAGTGCTTAACTACTTATGTACAAGAGCGTTACAATTATGCACTTCTTTTTTTGTTAAGTTTGGCACATCTTTTGCTCTGTACTAATGGTGTGACAATAGCTAACAAAAATTAATAGTGAATTTAAAGGAGAATATCATGAAATCAAAAATAATCATTATGATGCTCGGGGCTTTAGTAATCGGTTTGACTGGCTGTGCCAGTGGACCACATGCAGGTGTTGTAGGATGGAACAAAGATTTTTCATCTGGTTCATTTGCTCCTGATATCCCATTTACCTCAGCAGATGGGAAAGAAATAAGATTTAACGAAGTACGTGAACCGGTTGCAATTCTGGCCTTTACCTCACCGCCATCACAAAATTGCTGTTCATTAAGACCGGAATTAGTTGAATTGGCAAAACGTTTCAGACATCTCCCTATAACAGTAGTCCAAATATCTTTACCAACAAATGAATGTCCGCGTGGAGCAGGGTGTATCAAATCATGTGATGTGGTTGATGAGAACCTGGTAACACTTTGTGATCCGGCACGCGTAGCTTGGAAAGCCTATAATCAGCCAAATCTTGATACTGTTATTCTCGTTGACGAGGGTAATAAAGTTGTGGATATCCAGCCGATTAGCAACCTGAAACTTTTGGCGGACAAAGCTGAAAAAATGGGTGACAAAATAGACTGGGAGAATTTTGATATTGGTGATTAGTTTCTCATATTCATGAATTAGGAGCAAATGATGTCAGATAAAAAAGTAACAAACTTAAATGATGCCAATTTTGATACAACCATAGCAGAAGGTGTCACTCTGGTTGATTTCTGGGCTCCCTGGTGTGGACCGTGCCGAATGCAAGTGCCTATACTTGAAGAACTGGCCGAAAGTGTTGATGGCCGGGCAAAAATCGCAAAGCTTAATGTTGATGAGGCTGGAGGTGTTGCTGGGCGATTTGGTGTGCAGGCTATTCCTACACTTCTATTGTTTAAGGATGGAAATGAAATTCGACGTTTCATTGGTGTGCAATCAAAGGAAATCCTAACTGATGCGATTAGTTCGGCTCTGTAATCAACAAAAATAGGGCCATAAAAATGAATAAAGCCCAAAAAACAATTGTTAATAAGATAAGTGGATTCAGCTCATAAGTGTAATTGCAGGAGATTGATGCGATGGAAAAAAGAATACTTCGAGAATGCAAAGCATGTGGGAATGAGATAAGCCGACACAGCTTATTTTGCCGTCGTTGCGGCCACCCACAGGCGATGACACTGGCAATCTGGTTGATGTTATTGTTCCTTTTGCTGTTGATAGCATTCTACATTGCTTTTTGTATCTATGGAATAACGCTAATTAAATAGCTTATCTGAGTCGGATAAGTTTCTTAGAGATGCGAGTTGCGAAAAGTGCGGCATCATTATTGCCTTAAAGTTACATTAGAGGATAAAAGATTATGCCAATATTCGAATACAAATGTCAAAAATGTGGACACAAAATAGATTTTCTGGAAAAAAATTCCAGCAAGATTAAACATATTTGCGAAAAGTGTGGAAGTTCTAAAATGCAGAAATTATTTTCAGGTTTTTCTGTTGGTAAGGTTGATCAGTCAAACAACTCCTGACCAACAGGTACGTGTCCATTTTCTTAAGCAAGAACAGATTCAATCAATGTTAGAAAAATAAGTGAGGTTTCAAAATGGAAGTTTTTAGAAATACCGTATCTAAACAAGAAAAGAAACCAGCCATGCTATGTCCAAATCAGAATCTGTAAAACAGTTATAGTTTTAAGTATGCGATAAGGAGGTTATTAAAATGCCCTGGATTAATCAGGATATGTGTGCTGGTTGTGGAATTTGTGTTGATTATTGCCCAACAGGCGCTATTAGGCAGGAAAAAACCGGTAAGGCTTTAATCGATGACAGCAAATGTATTCGCTGTGGCAAATGTCATAGTTCATGTCCCAAAGAGGCCGTTAGACACGACAGCGAAAAAATTCCAGAACTGGTAAAACAAAATATAGAACAAGCAAAACTTCTTCTAAAACATTATGACAAGCCAAAGGAACAGCAACAATTTATTGATCGAATAATTCGACACCACAAAATGCAAGGCAAGGTTGCGGATCACACAG
>Ga0265594_1003407_pt1 | contig 10591 bp, 8 predicted proteins | sample saktaG_11_FD_190147 | JGI IMG/M metagenome (GOLD analysis project Ga0265594, IMG submission 190147) | Saline water microbial communities from Sakinaw Lake, British Columbia, Canada - sak_2011_5_24_80m | ecosystem: Environmental > Aquatic > Non-marine Saline and Alkaline > Saline ... | reverse complement strand
CGTCACATGCGCCTTTTCCGGCAAATCAAACGGTATTACCGTAGTCGGATTAAACGGATTGGGATAATTGTGGCCTAGATTGAATTCGGCCGGTATCGCATTCGATACGATATCTTCGCGAATGGGAAATGCCGGATTCTTGGCCAGGGCGCCTTCGACATCTTCTCCAAAATCGAATTGCGCAATCAGGGTCAATTCACAATCCGGATATTTTTGCTTCAATTCTTCTAAAACGGACCGGGCCGAAGCCAGATCGTTAAAGTCTTTCTGATAAAGATTGAAAAGATCGAAAAGGGCCGTGTACTCGTGCTCGGTATCCGGGTATTGCTTTTTAATCTGCAGAGATAAATCCAGCGCATCCTGAAACCGTTTTGCTTTCCTATAACTGCCGACTAACCTGTCTTTCATTACGGCTTTGATTTCCATCTCAGGTGTGCTGGCGATCATTTCTTCCCAAAGGTTGCACATATCCAGGTTCCCCAGTTCTTTGCCAATCCATAACAGTTTAAAGAGGGATTTCCGCGCCTGCGGTGAGGCCGGGTAGTTCTGAATGACAGACTTAAAAATCGGGATCGCACCCGGTAGATTTTTGCTACGGTATAGATCCATTCCGGTATTCCAGAGCGAATCGGCTTTGGTGTGGGTGGTACAAACGATAGGATCGTTGTTGTCCGAATATGAATCGATCCAGAGTGTCTTTGCCAGGCTGCTGCCGCCGCCCGGATCAGAGGAGAGCGCAAAATCGGTTGAAATATCGTCTCCTAGCGAAGGGGCTGGGTACTGTCCCCAATAGCAGTACATGGCGTCGATTTCAGAACTGCCACCTACAGCGGCATGGGCTGTATTTTGCGGGCCGGAAATAATCGAGTTATAACCGCAATAATAAGGTCCCACGTCGGTTCCATCGCCCAGGACAGGATTGGAGGAATTTGACGCGGCAATCGTAAAATCTCCATCGTTATTATAAAGATAATTATATCCCTGAGTCGCTGATGCCCCGAAGTAAGGATAACTTCCGTTAGTGGCAGATACACCATACTATTACGCTTATGAACGAACTTAAAACAAATAGCGGGCATTCCTCCTCTGACAAGTTATTTTTAAACAGTGGCCACTGTCGGTCATGAAAAGGAGATACCCGCTATGAAGATTCAAACTATTCATTCAAAGACCATTTCTGATAACAAATTAGTTGTCGCTTTCGATGTAGGCAAGGATAAATTAAATGCCTATTGTGAATATGGTCAGCACTGTTTCCAGGATTCTTTTGCCAATAACACATTAAAAATTGAACAGAAGTTAATCACCTTTTCAGGGATTGCCGACTCCACAGGCTATGATGGCCTTCGGATCATTGCCGAACCTACCGGAATATATCACCTCAAACTGTTTCGTACAGCCCGCCGCCTGGGGCATCAGACCGCCATCGTTAACCCGGAAAGCGTCCATAAATTCAAAGTCGTTGAAAGCAATGATGCTGGTAAAAGCGATGAAAAAGATCCCCGTGTAATTAACCTGCTGGCGAAATATGGCAAGACCCTGATCGATCGGGATCTCCGTGATGAATATCTACTGCTGCGGCAGTTAAACACCATGATTATTGATGAAGAAAAAGCCTATACAAGTACCCGCTGTAAAATTCATCGCGTGCTTGCAGAACTGTTTTGTGACTACTCATTTAAAAAAGATTTTCTCTATTCAAATACCGGGCGGATATTTATGGAGAAGTACCATGCCAATCCCTATCGGGTAGTTCAGCGAGGATATGGCGTTTTCTATCAACGCCTAAAACGGGCCGCACCGCGGATCCGAAAGACCACTCTTCAGCGCCTTTGGCAGGATGCCCAATGCTCTGTCCGTCATCAATTGCCTGCTGATTATGTTCAGATCCTGGAATCACGTTTGAACTATCTCTGGGAAGAACTTTTATTAAGAGAAAATCGAATGGCTGAGATTGAAGATGCCATGATCAGTGTTACCGATGAACTACGCTTAAAAGAGCCCAATATTCCTATACCTGTCAAGGGTGTCATTACGGCTTTTAGAATCGCCCAACTGCTGGCGGAAACCGGGCCATTGAGTGATTTTAAATCCATTGACCAACTAATGCGCTATGCCGGGTTGAACATTCGGGAATGTCAAAGCGGATACTACCGGGGTAACAATAAAATCAGCAAAAAGGGACGCTCCAATTTGCGCCGAGTTCTCGGATATATTGTTCTGCCATTGGTGAAAAAGAAGAGCCTTTACGGTACAGTATACCATGCTAAAAAGGACTCAGGAATGGTTGGCAATAAGGCCATGGTGGCCATGATGCGAAAGTTCCTGAGAATGTTCTATGGCTGGTATAAATCCGGTCTGCCCTTTGATGAAAACAGAGTGTTCGCCGATGAAGTTAACTGCGTTCAAATTACACAATAAGGAGAAATCAGGAGGTTGAAAGTTTGCAGACACCGTCACCGTGATGACCGCCATCGCGTTGCGGCTCCGTTTTATCGGGGACTGCCTGGTGCATCATTATTAATGTCACACGGTGTCGGTGTTTTAAACATAGCCGATAATGTATGCCCGCGGCTCCCGTTAAATTCGGGGGACTGTCGAAAAAGTAGGATAGGTAGTTTAAAACCGTCTGCAAGCAGGTAAATCTCTAGTCATTGAAAATATTGGTTGTTTTTAATCTAAAAGTACGCAATGGTTAGCCTATGAACTATGGGAGAATTTTACGATGACAGGTTTACCATTATCGATTGCAGTATGCCAAAATTCCATATCATGCGTCAAAATAAATTCATTTATTATTTTATCAGAAAGTTTATTATATCGTTCAACTACTATTATCGAAACATATTCTATTAATTCTGCGAGTCCTTTTTCACCCTTACTGCTAGTTAAAACTACATCAGGTTGAAGCCGTGCAGTTGGTAGATATGGAAGTAATATTTTTTTATTTGGGTGTAGCAACACAAAAGTTTTTGCTAGTTCAATATGTTCATCTCCACTATGTGCTGCAAAATTATGTCTATATTTCATAAAATAATCATGCAGTTGTTGATGTTCCAGATCAAGCCAGTCCCGTGCCACTTGTGCATGGCGTCCATTAGCATTAGTAAAACACTTCCCATAAAAAGTTAGTGAGGCAACAAAATAAGCCTTAATGTGGTCAGATATTTCTCTATCTTTAGCGACTTGATAGACCTGACTATGTTCTTTAACAACTTCATTTGTATCATATGCATTATTCGACAATTTTTCAGCTACTCTAATCCAATTAAGAGAATTATCAAGATCTTTTTTTATGAGTGTATATCCTGATAGTTTATCAACTGGTTTTCCTATTAATTCTACTTTTGGAGATAATTTTGATTCCCAGTAATAATGAACATCCATTTCACCAGAAATTGAATCAATTTCTCGTTTTACAGTAAGCTTTGGTATGGATAGATCCGATTTCATAAGATTACCTAAAGGCTGACGTGTGAGCTCAGCGACTCGGGCCGCAGGCCCGAGTCACTGGGGCGATTGGTTTGACTCCTTTTTATCGGGAGGAAGGAGATAGGGGGCTAAAACTGGTGTCCCGCCGGAAAAGACTGGCATCACGATCGAAAACCACGTCATGAAGTCGAATAGAACGTTCTCTGATCGATACGGGTACCATCCTTTAAATGCCTTCTTTGTCGTTTTATCTCTTATCTCAAAGCTCTCATCGCCTTTCCCAAGATCATATATGGATATATTCCGATCTAAAATAAATACTGCATCAATGCTTGCACCGGGGGAATCGCTATCCTTTTCAGCCTCTTTAAGCACCTTCTTTATGAGTGTTTGATCAGAAAGTCCACTTTCAAATGAAAAGAGAAAGTAAGGAGGGTGAATGTAGTATCTGCTGCAATCAGCTGTTGAACAACAGAAGAGCGCCCCGCTGGGCACAATCATTTTCATTTTCTTATATTTTCGTGCAGCGATGAATGTGTTTGATATCTCTTCAGAAGTAAGCGTCGTCTTTATCTCCCCGACACCAGCTACTCCCTCTATGAAGAAAAGCCCAGGGCCATCCGCTGGATTCATGAAGGGATGATTATCAGAATAACAACATCTGTTTGATTTGAACGCCGCCATTCTCGGTCGATAACTTCTCCATGTTTGATATCAAAGCGACGCGGAAGGTAGCACTTTAGGAAATCCCGAAATATTGCTTCTGCGGAAGCGCCTTTGTTTCCGCTATGAGTGAATCTTTCTCGGATTCCACTCAGATCTGCCGTCATCCGTCCGGCGATTAATTTGAATTCGTTTTTTAGCATGTCCAACATATGCTTGAACGACTTGGATAACCGCTTTTAGACAAACTATGACTCCGTTCTCCCGGTCCCGCAATATATCGCAGGATTCCCGCCGGTCAAGTTAAAAACCGTTTCATGCTTCATGCTCTGATCATCCCATCGTCTCATGGGTTTAACCGCCGTAATATTTAAACTGATTTTAGTCAATTATAAAAAAGAAGCCAAGCATTATTTCGCAAGCAGCAATTCCTCTCGCAAAGTGCGCAACGAATGTTTCACATTAGAGAGCGATGAGAGGCCGTCAGAGGTCATAGGGCGGAGAACATGTGTATGGTTGAGGGCTTATAATTACCAGTTGGACTTCCTATATTTTGGCGGACAGAAGAAGAAGTCATAAATTCAAAAAAGAAGGGCAGGATTTATGGCAGAGTCAAGAAGAACGTTCACCAAGGAATTTAAGGAAAGCGCTGTAGACTTGATGCAAAGTAGTGGCAAAACTGCAGTAGCGGTCTCCCGGGATTTGGGAATACGGGCCGAGTTACTGTACCGATGGAAGAATGAGTATCATACAAATAATGGCAAGGCATTTCCCGGCAGCGGACACCAGAGCCTGAGTGAAACAGAAATGGAGTTGAAGCGGTTACGACGCGAGAATCGGGAGTTGGAAGAGGAGCGCGACATTTTAAAAAAAGCCTTGGCCATTTTCTCCAAAAAGTCTCAATGAAGTACCAATTTATTCAGAAGTACAGTTCCGTTCATTGTGTTCAGAAAATGTGCCGTGTATTGAAAGTCAGTCGGAGCGGTTTTTATCAGTGGTTGACGTCGGATGAAGGTCGTTATGCTCGTGAGAATCGAAAGATACTGGCGGAAATTCGCAATGTCCATGCAAGGCCGACAATGAGTAGTTATGGAGGCCCGCGCATGGCATCCGAACTGAACGACCGGGGATTCGTCTGCAGTATTCCCCGTGTTGCGCGCATTATGAAAGCCCATCACATTCGTTCGACAATAAAGACACGATTCAAGAAGACCACAAATTCAGATCATAAAAAAGAGAAATCGCCGAATCTGTTGCAGCAGAATTTTTCAAGCCCGGTTCCGAACAAACGTTGGGTATCAGATATCACGCATATATGGACCCTTCAGGGATGGCTTTATTTGACGATTATCCTGGATCTATTCCATCGTAAGATTGTGGGTTGGGCTATCAGTGATCGTCTATATGCCAATGTAACGACTATAGCAGCATTGGAGCAGGCCCATAAGCGAGAACGACCAGAATCGGGACTGATTTTTCACTCAGATCCCGGTAGTCAATACACAGCTGATAAATTCCGGGCATTATTAAATAAATACCATATGGTACAGAGCATGAGCGGAGAAGGAAACTGCTATGATAATGCCGTAGCAGAAAGTTTTTTCAAAACATTAAAAGCCGAGTTGATTTGGCAAAACGGCTGCAAAACCAGGAATGAAACAAAGCGGGATATATTCAGATATATTGAGTGTCACTATAACCGGCATAGAAAGCACTCATACCTGGACTATCTATCACCCGAGAAATTTCTATTGAGAGAGCAGATAAAACTAAATCAGGCGATAACATGACTTCTTTTCCTGTCCACTTTTTTGTAGGAAGTCCACTTACTATTAACGTAGATGGGGAGGATGATGGGAGAATAATAAGTATATACGGTCTTAATGAAAATCTAAGTAAATATGGAACGATTAGAGAAAATGATATTGATGATATTTGTAAGAAATTTTTTTCTGAATATTCTGAAATTTTGGGAGTCAATTCGGAAGATTTAAAAACTGTTAGTATAAGATTGCGTGGTGGGAAATATTACGTCCATTGCCAACAGCAATATAAAGATGTTTCAGTAGATAAATGTTATTTATCGTTTGTAATCGATCAAAATTGTAAAACAAATAAGATATTATGTAGTATAATTAAAGATATAAATCTGAATGTTAATGCTGGTATTACGCAACAAGATGCAGAGAGCGTTGCAATTAAACATTTTTTAGACGATAACCAGATAAGTTCATATAATATGCGCATTCCTGCTCAATTATTAATTATGCCAAATAAAATTGAATCGGATTGCAATAGTTTATTAGTGTATAAAGTTGTATTAATATATGAAGATGAATACAGATCAATAAACAATGAATATTTCATTGACGCTAATACTGCTAAGATTTTTAAGATTGAAGAAAATTGGAGGGATGCCACGCTTAGTGGTTCTTTACGATTACCTTATTATCAGAGTTACAATAGTGGTGTTGATTATGTGTATTGTGGTAATACCGATTTTGAAATATATAATTCGTTAGGGGGAGAAGAAGCATCAGGTACTACAAATTCAAACGGAACTTTTTCAATTTACTTTAATGAATCAGTAGCTCAATACTACTTTTATGCCAGTATAGGTGATACAGAATTTAATCAATGGTGCTACACAAATTATGATGATCCATCTTATTTCAAAGTCCAAGGTACATTTAACTGGTTCGGATCAAGTATGACTATTTATCCTTATTTTTATGTAGATAGTTCTTGTTTGGATTATGATTATTTACCCTGCAACGTTTATTATCATGTAAATAAAATGCATGACTATTTCACAGGTTCTCCATTTAATTTTTCTGATATGAATTTCAAAATGTACTCAAAATTATTATGTTCAGTTGATTTAAATGGGAAAAGTCATGGCACCTGGATAGAATTTGGCGAAGAAGGTGGGATATCATGGGCAAAATCAGCAAGTTGTATCAACCATGAATATTCACATTGCGTTATTTATCATATTTACGATAATAGTTGGATTGGTAATGAATCCTATAATCAACCTTCAGCAATGGATGAGGGATTTCCTGATTATTTTGACTGCGCGTATAGAAATGACGATGTTCATTGTGAGGGACTTACAGGTGCAGAAAGGCAATTGTCAAATAGCTACCAATATAACTCCAATGAAGATTGGTATTGGAATAGTCAAGTAATAAGTGGAGCTTGTTGGGACGTACGTTCAACGGTAACAGATATTGACGTCGATCTACTTGTTTTTAATGCTCTATTTCATAAGCCGTATACTTTTTCTCAGTTTCTAGATTGTATACTTGAAGAAGATGACGACCCTGTCTACGGTGGAAATAATGATGTTTCCAACGGTACGCCCCATCTGGAAGATATTCTGCAAGCTTTTTACATCCATCAAATTTATCCTTCCGATCCCGATGTCCCACCAGCAGCACCTCTTAATTTATCGGTTGGAGAACAATCCAATCATCCTTATTTGACCTGGGATGCGAATCCGGAGCCGGATCTGGCCGGCTACCATGTTTATCGTAAACTGGCAGGGGAAGAACAATATTCTCAGGTTACCGCCCAGCCCTGTACGACCAATTATTTTTTAGATATAGGAGTTTATACGGGGAGCATCTCGGAGGCTTATTACTATGTCAGGGCTATTGATAACAGCAGCATACTTTCCGGCCTCTCCAATATCGATCACATCACGGTAAATTATGCACCGGATAAAAAATCCATCGAACCTGACGTTGTGTCGATTCTACCGGGCTATTATGCCCTGGACTCAAACTTTCCCAACCCGTTTAACCCGGTTACCCAGATCCAATATCAATTGCCGGAGGCCTCCAAAGTACATCTTTCGATATACAATATGAACGGACAATTGGTTGAAATATTGGTGAACGAATATAAAGCGGCAGGCTTTCATGCCGTTCAATGGGATGCATCGAAACAGCCTTCGGGTGTCTATTTATACCGGTTCCAGGCCGGTGAATTCCGTGATATGAAGAAATGTATCCTGATCAAGTGAAATAGAACAGAAAAAGCAAAACCTTGCGAAGGCTTCCCGTCTTCGCAAGGTTCGAGTTTATCGTTTTATTTTCGGAGAAAATCCGTTTTGAGGGTCGCGATCGATTCGCCGTAGCGAGCTGTCAGTGCGTCGATCTCTTCGATCAGGTAGCTGATGCGGGATTTGGTTTTCAACAGGAAATAGCAGAACAGTTCGCGCTTCTCGGCGTGGTTTTCGGCGATCGGCAGGAAGAGCGCACAGCGGTAGATCATCGAGGCCATTTCCACCAGGTAGTTGGCGACGAAGTCGTGGAATTCCTTGTCGGCCACGGCTTTGACTTTTTCTGTCGCGGCCTGAAGCCGCCCGATTGCTTCGACGATCTGCGTCTTCTCTTCGGCCAGATCGGCAATTTCCAGGGCCTGCAATTTCTCCCATTCGGTTTCGAGGACGTTGGTGAAAATGCCGCCGATGGCCGCCACAACCTGCAACTGCGTCGTGCCTTCGTAGATGTTCGTGATGCGGGCGTCGCGGGCCAGGCGTTCTACCGGAAAATCTTTCATATAGCCGCAGCCGCCGTGAATCTGGACCGCGTCGTAAGCGGCCTTGTTGGCCATTTCGGTCGCCGTGAATTTAGCCAGCGGCGTCAGGAAACCGGCCATGGCCGAGGTATATTTCAGATTGTCCCGGACATCTTCACCTTGGCGGGATTTGCGTTCGTACAGGTCTTCGTAATCCACGAATTGCGCAGTGCGATACAGCAATATCCGGGTGGTTTCAACTTCCGCCTGCATGTTTTTGAGCATCTGGTAAACGGCCGGGATTTCGACGATCTTCCTGCCGAACTGCTCGCGTTCATTGGCGTATTTCACGGCTTCTTCGAAAGCCGCCTGGGCGATGCCCAGGGCCTGCGCGGAGACCGCCAGGCGTGCGCCGTTCATCAGGCTCATGACATACTTGATCAGGCCGAATTTACGCTTGCCGACCAGTTCGGCTTGAGCCATGTTGAACTGCAGTTCGCAGGTCGGCGAGCCATGGATGCCGTGTTTGCTCTCGATGCGGCGCACGATCATGTTGTGATCGCGATAGCGTTCGTAGAGAAACATGCTCAGGCCGCGGCCGCCTTTGGAGCCCTCTTCGGAACGCGCCAGGACCAGCGAGACTTCGCCGTTGCCATTGGTAATAAAACGCTTGACGCCGTCTAGGTGCCATTGACCGTCTTTTTCAATGGCCCGCAGGGCGACCGACTGCAAATCGCTGCCGGCTTCGGGTTCGGTAAGCGCCATTGAGCCGCTGACTTCGCCTTTGCAGAACTTCGGAAGAACGCGGTCTTTCTGTTCTTCGTTGCCGAATTTATTGACGGTTACGGCGATGTCCTGCAAGCCGAAGAGATTCATCATACTGGCGTCCGCCTGCGAAACCATTTCCACGATGATATTGTTGACGGTTACCGGCAGATTCAAGCCGCCGTATTTGCGCGGCAGCGTTCCGCCCAGGTAGCCGGTTTCGGACAGGACTTTCATGTTTTCCTGGGTTTCCGGAGCCCAGGAGACCAATCCATTGCGGTAGGTCGGTCCCTGTTCGTCTACTGCCCCGGCGCGCGGTGCGATGAAATCGGCGCAAATTTCGCCGGCGTTATTGAGCACCATTTCAAACCATTGCCAAGCTTCTTCGTAGGAGTGCAGGGCTTCCGGGCCTTTGTCACGGTAATCGTTTTCCAGGTCGGCGACGATTTCCCGGAGATCGACGTAGTTCAGGTAAAATTTGCGGTCTTGATTATAGTAGTTTTCCATAATTATTCTTCCTTGAGGTAGCGCAGCATAACCGGGATAATCTCTTTCAAGTCGCCGACGATACCCATGTGGGCGATGCCGAAAATCGGCGCCTCGGGGTCTTTGTTGATTGCCAGGATTTTCTGCGATTCCTCCATCCCGGCGCGGTGCTGAATCGATCCGGAGATGCCGCAGGCGATATACAATTTGGGCCGCACGACCGCGCCCGTCTGGCCGACCTGGCGTTCCTTCTCGATGAAACCAAAATCGACGGCGGCGCGGCTGGCGCCGACCTCGGCATGCAGGGCTCCGGCCAGTTTGCGGATCAGCTGAAAATTTTCCTTGCTGCCGACTCCGGCGCCTCCGGAGACGATGATGTTGGCCTTGTTGAAATTGACTTTGGATACTTTGGGAATAATCGCCAGGAACTCGCTTTTGATCCAGCTTTCGTCAAAATCCAGGTGGAATTTTTCGATCCGTACGGGATGGCTGAGACGTTCTTCGGGCCGCAGCATGACGCCCTCGCGGACGGTCGCCATGGCCGGCCGATGCTCGGGTGTAATGATGGTTGCCAGGATATTGCCGCCGAATGCCGGGCGCACCTGGTAGAGGATTTTGCCCTTGTCTTTGTAATCGTCGATATAGAGTTGCGTGCAATCGGCCGTAAGCCCGGTTTTGAGTGAAGAGGCAATCAGCGGGGCGATGTCGCGCCCTGTGT
>Ga0265594_1003406_pt1 | contig 10592 bp, 7 predicted proteins | sample saktaG_11_FD_190147 | JGI IMG/M metagenome (GOLD analysis project Ga0265594, IMG submission 190147) | Saline water microbial communities from Sakinaw Lake, British Columbia, Canada - sak_2011_5_24_80m | ecosystem: Environmental > Aquatic > Non-marine Saline and Alkaline > Saline ... | reverse complement strand
CTCGGTATTCTTATAACGTCCCTTCTCAAAGGGAGGTTTTACATTATCACCATAATTTTGTATTACAAAGCCCGAATACTTAAAATCATAATTTTTAGATATTTTTATCATATCGGACCACCATACCTCCCTGTAAAATTGAGGTATGTCCCTGTTAAATTCTTCAAATATTTCTTTATTTATTCCCTCAGGTATTGGAGCAGGAAAATCATCAATACACATCACTTTTATATTAATAATAGGATAAATAAGATTATCCCTCCCAAGGCTGATGACTCCAGTAATCAACCCTCTGTTACATTTCTCATTTAGCATAGTGCCATTAAATACAATAAAGCTTCCCCTTCCATAATCTTTTTCCCACAAAAGAGGCAGGTCATCATAGGATGAAATATATACCTTCACATTATCATCTAAGATTAAGTCAATTGATGAATTTCGAATCATATCCGTACTGGATTCAAAATCTTTTGTACCAATCATTATATCTGAAAGCATTTTTATCCCAGAAGCATCATTATTTATTCCATCATATTTTTTAATACCTAACCTGTTGCTTATACTTATAAAACTTTCATCAACTAAGGGCCGCGCTAGAAAAACCAAGCTTCCTCCTGCTTCAACATAATCAAGATAATCCTGCATATTGTCCAAATAGTCCAATCTCTCAAACGTAAAAAATATACAATCAAAATTTAAATTCACTACAAACTTTTCACCTACCTCAGCAATCAAATAATCTTTTTTCATATAATCCAAAACTTTTTTTAATTGCTCTTCAGTTTTTAAACTATTCTCCTCATTTTTATCTGAAACAATTAAATATTTTTCAGGATTGATCCCTTCAGGTATATCCAGTGACCTGGGGTCCTGTAATTCTTCAAAAGCATTAACATTTTTTATAAAGCGAAACAAAGTGGATGATCGAAGTAATTGAAAACCAGCCGCAGCTACTAAAATACAAACCAATATAATTATCAGTCTTTTAAGAAACATTTATATAATTTCTTTCCCAAAAATTTATTATGTTTTTTGCATGCTCGGAGAGATTAAGATCGGCTTTTTTTAAATTATTTAGAATTCCTGTAAATGATTTGTAATTTTTCGTAAAATACTTAAGTTTCATAAGCGCAAGATATGGTTTTTCGCTATTAGGGAAATAACTTAGAAATCTCTTACAGAACTCTCCCGCGCTATCATAATCTCCAAGTTCAATATCACAGGAGATCTTATCTGTAAAATAATCCTCACTTGTTTTACGCTTTGAAAGCAATTTCTCAAGTACACCTGAATACTCCTTAAGATACCTGAAGTAATCTACCTTATCAGGGACATCACTATTTAAATATTTCTTAAGGATACTGGCATACTCCTGTAATACGCTTACATCATTTTTATTTCTTTCATACTTTTCACTTGCTGATTGTATCATTAATTCAAACTGATTCTTAATTTCCATAAGTGCTGCAGCAGCATAGTGAGAAGTCTCAGTATCATCATTTTCTAAAGCTTTTTTTAAACCTGTTATATGACTTATAAAATCCTTCTTTAAAATATGTATAAGATAAGACCTCTTAATTTTATCTTCATTAAAAATTAATGAATCTTCCATTGGAACAACATTAATTTCCTTTTCAAAGTCGATACCTTCCACATAATCTGTCCTATTCTTCTCTTTAATATAATCAAGATAGCTTTTTAAAATAGAATCTGAACTTTTTATAAATCTATTTGTAATCATATCAATAAAAAAATAAACGAAGCCAAAAACAGGTAGTAAAAAAACAATCACAAATCTGTAGATACTTTCCTGCAGTCCCATGTATTTCAAACAGACTGCAAAATATATAAGGCTAATCGCTAAATGAATTTCAATTATAAGAATTTTATAAATCATCTAAGCCCTTTTCTACTAATGATGACTTTATTCCTATTTTATTCAGTCTTTCAATAACCATATTTGCATAATTATTTTTCGTATTTGACAGGAGAATATATACCTTGCCACTATCACTTAATCCTATATAATCATTATCCCTGATACATGTAACTACCTTCTCCGAAATTTGTGAATAAGTCTCTCCCTTGCTGGATACTGCCAGTAATGCATAACTCATTCCAAGCTCTTCTTTATTATTCTTAACTTCCTGTAAAATTTTTCCAAATGTCTGTGATGTTAAAATTCTTGTACCCACAACATACCTTTTATCTCTAAGGCTTGCTTCAAAGAAGTAGGCTCTCTTTAAAGTATTTGTAATGAGCCCTACAATAGTCTGGAATAAATTTTCATAATGCAGAGTTAAATTTTCAAAATTAGTTCTATGCACAGATATAATAGCTATGACTTTCTTTTCATCAATAACAGGTGCCATCATTACTGGCATTTTAGGGTCAAGCTTTCTGTTTAAATATATACTTTTTGTTTTTACAACTTCCTCTAATTCTTTAAAGTTTGAAATTTTAATTGAATTTGGTATTTTATCTTCCAGAATAACCGATCTGGATCTCAATCTCATGAAATTATTACCCCCATCAATATTTAAAGTATAAATTGAAACTGAATCTGTTTTCATTATTCTTTCAATAGCACCAACTGCAGATGAAAAGATTTTCTCTATTTCAAGGCTGTCAAGTTTCTGAATAATGCCATAAATAACACCAAAACTATCTTCAGTATCTATAATTTGATTCTCTAATTCATTTTTAATTATCTTTGTTTCGTTATATACATTAGTTAAAAAACTGTATTTGTTTTTTAAGCTCTGGATGGTTAAATCTTTTGACTCTAAATCCCTATTCTTTCTTTCAATAGAATAACCTGTAACCATTCCAACTAATATATATGCTGCCAGGCGGAGTAGATTTTCAGGAGTATATACAAAAGTTACAATATCCATACCTAAAAATAAATTTCCACCAATAAAAAGTGCTGATGATAGAATCATTGCCAGGTAAGCCTGTCTCTGCCCCCATAAAATTCCCATTATAATAATATAGATAATACTGTAATCAATTTTTAAATCGAAAAATTTTGTATCTGTAAACAGATGGCCCCATTGAAGAAAAGCAATCACTAGAAAAAATATAATATTTTCAATATAAGCAACCCACGCCCTAGAAACTCTTTTCTTTTTATAGCCAAGATGCTTTTTAAGCTTTTTTGCAGTCTTATCTACACTTTTAAGTAACAAATACCATTTAATAGTTTTTTCCAGACCGGCTTTCAGATTGTACTTCGGCTGCCATTTTATTAACTTTTTAACTTTAGTATTATCCAGTCTGGATCTCTGTATTTCTCCTTTTTGCTCCTCCTTGTAAATAATTTTTCTCACTTTATGAACAGCTGACAATTTCTCAGCCAGATCCTTTATTGAGCATTCTGTATTAGTAGACAGATTTATAACCCCCATACACTCTTTGCTTACAGCTGTTCTGTATATTCCATCTACTAAATCCTCTATGTATATAAAATCCCTTGTTCGTGTGCCATATCCATTAATTATAAGATTTCTACCATTAATAATATTATTTGTAAAAGTTGTAATTACCCCAGGCTCTCCTGATATTTCCTGACCTGGCCCGTATACATTAGGAATCCTAAGACATAGAATATTTAAATCATATATCTCTCCCCACTTAATACAGTAATATTCCTTAATATAACTGCTCATACCTAATGGAGAAATTGGATTTGGTTTAGCATCTTCCTTAACTGGCAGTTCTTCTGCATTTCCATAAACCGATGCCGATGAGGCAAAAATAAACTTCTTAACTCCTCTTTTCTCAGATAAACCAAGTATATTTACAAGCCCTGAATTATTAGAAGCAGAAACAATATCTCCAGTTGTAGAAGTATTTTTTGAATTTATATGTTCTGATAAGTGAATTACTATATCAAATTTTTTTGCACTAAATATTTTTTCACAATCACTATCTTCACTATCTATTTTGTAGAATCTATGCTTTACCTTAACATTTTCGGCTTTGCCCGTAGAGAGATTATCAATAATAACTATCCTATGACCCTCTTTGTAGAATTTATTTGCAACATGTGAGCCTATGAAGCCATAGCCGCCTGTTATTAAAACATCCAACTAGACTGCTCCTTTTATTTTTACAAAATTATTACTATATCTTTTACACTCTTTATTACAGTATTTTATTATATTATATTATATTACAATATTATAACTAAATATTCTTTTTAATCCAACTTTTATAAATAAAAAAATTGTGGGATCCCAATACAATTAGAATAAAAAGACTAGGGAGCATTAAAATAAAATAAGTTGAAAATAGACCATCCTTTTACAAAACTCCTTTGGAAACGTCTTTAGAAAATCATACTATTACAAATAGAAGATATATTTTTAAATATTGTAAAAATCTGGTAAATTTATTCTTTTTCCTCCACTCATAGCTGACTGGTGGGCACATATTCCAGTACATGTCCAGTTTGCTGCAGTTTCAGCATCTATTTCAGAATCTCTTTTTTCAACAATTGCTCTTATGAATTCATGAACCATATGCGGATGAGAGCCGCCATGCCCTGACCCCTGTATAAAAGAAAGATGTTCTTTTTCTTCCTTGTCTAATACATCTTCAGCTTTTGTAAATTTGGCAATTTCTTTTGGAAGCATGCCACTTGTGTCAGGTATTTTTACCCTTTTAGTATTTTCTTTCCCAGTAAATAGTATGGGATCACTACCATCTAATCTGTTCCACTCAAATGAAAGTTTTTCTCCATACACATCAAAGCTTTCAATATATTGGCGTACAGTATCATAAAGAGATCTGGTAACCTCAGCTGCCAGATCGGAATCCTTAAATTTTATAAGAGTTGTTTCAATTGCAAAGGGAGAGTTGTATTTTTTTACATACTCTTCCCGTATTCTTCCTGAGCCAAAGCAAAATACAGATTCTACATCAGACTTAGCAAGAGCAGCGCAAGGACTAACAGCATGGGTAGCATAATGCATGGGAGGAAAACCTGGCCATGGTCCGCCCCACTCTTCCATATCCTGCTGGTGCGAGCCTCGCAGGAATTGAATTTTTCCCAGCTTACCTTTATCAGCAAGATTTTTAACATATAGGAACTCCCTTGTATAAACAGATGTCTCCATCATCATATAGACCTTGTTCATTTTTCTTCTTGTTTTAACTATTTCCACACAGTCTTTAATTGTAGTAGCCATTGGAACAGTGCAGGCAACATGTTTGCCAGCTTCAAGTGAATTCATAGTTAACTCAAAATGGCTGGGAACTGGTGTTACAATATGAATAGCATCAACCTCGTCTATTGCCAAAATTTCCTTATAATCGGTGAATCTTCGTGTAACACCATATTTTTCTCCACACTCATTTAATCCTCTTTCATCTCTTCGGCATATTGCATACAACTCGCAATCAGGATGGCCCTGGTAAATTGGAATAAAGTCTGCACCAAAGCCAAGACCGATTACTGCAACCTTTATTTTGTTATTAGACATTAATTACCTCCAATCAAGCTTGCTGGATCAATTAAAATTTATTATAAAACAATTTGTACCTTCATTGGATAATCAACTCTGTCTTTTAGATTTACTATTGCCTTTTCGGTTTCCCCCAAGGGATATTTATGAGTTAATAATGCTTCAACATTTACAAGTCCTTCTGCCATACACCTAATTGCAGTTGGCCATGAAAGAGGTGCAAGCCAGGCTGCTTTTATTTGTTTATCCATAGTGTGAAAGCTAAGTGCAGGAACATGTATAACATCGTCTTCATTAGGTAAGCCAAAATGAACTAAAATTGCGCAGTTTCCAGTTATTTCAATAGCCTGTTCAAAAGCATCATTTGAACTTGTTGGGACTATTGCTCTATCAGCTAACCTGCCACTTGTTAAATCTGATATAGCTTTTTTTAAATCAGCCGCATAATATTTTGAATCTTTATTTTTAGTATTAAATATATAATCTGCTCCATTTTCTTTGCCCATCTCTAAACGATAGTCCCTTGTTCCAATTAATATAATTTTCCCTGCACCTGTAGATTTTGCAAGCTGTACCATCATCTGCCCCATTGCTCCAGGACCAAATATAACTAAGGTTTGGGCTGGTTCAATCTCTAACTTCTTCATGGCGTTTACTGCACATGCAAATGGCTCTGTAAATGCTCCAACAGCGAAGCTCATATCATCAGGTAATTTAAAAAGACCAGTATATTTAGATATGCAATACTCAGCAAAGCCACCATTTACTGTGACTCCAGGAACACTAATATTTTCACATAGATGAGTTTGGCCAGAAGCACATGCATAACAGGCATTACAATTTTGGACTGGGTTTACAACTACCCTGTCACCTTCCTTAAAGAGTCCCATATCTGCAGGTACCTTTCCAACCTTTACAACTTCTCCGGTAAACTCGTGCCCTAAAACCAATGGCCCTTTACCTGTAGCTGTACCCAATGGAGAAAGTCCGTAATAATATGATATATCAGATCCGCAAATACCAACATTTTTTACTTTCACCAATACATCTATATCTGTTACTTCAGGAATAGGCAGCTCTTCAAGTTTCATTTTCTGAGCTTCGTAAAAAACCTGGGCTTTCATTGTTCCTGCCAATTTCTACCTCCTAACATATCAATTTTTTAATGAATGCATGTATATTAAAATGTAAAATTATATTTAATTACAAACACTTCCCCATTATCTATATCTCTTATATATTCCTGATTATCCATATTTTTTAATCAAATTATCAAGATACTCTTTATTACCTTCAGTTACTTCCAGAGCTTTGGGCCAGAAGCATAAATCAATTGTCCACCATTCATCATCATACCCAGCCTCCAGGATTGCAGGAATAATTTTATCAAAATCCAGTCTTCCTGTGCCCAGCGGAGCATGTGTGCTTGTATCTCCATCATGTAAAGTACCATCTGAATCAATCAAGTGAATATGTCCTATTTTACCAGTCAGCATATGCGCAAATTGAATAACACCACCAGGAAGAGTTTCCTTTTCTCCTAATTGCCTTGCTCCAATAACTGCACACATGTAAGCATGGCATGAATCAAATAATGTAGAAAAATTTGGATGGTCTACGCTGTATACCATTTTTGCAACTTCGCCTGGCTTATTAAATAAAAAGCCTGGTTCAAATTCCCAGATAAGCTTAACCCCTTCTTTTGCACAGATTTCTGCAGCCTTATTCCATACACCTGCAACTTTTTTAAAACAGGTCTCGTAATCCATACCCCCGGGTATGCCTGTTGGAGGATCAACTGTATCAACTCTAAGTTTACCAATATTTAAATCTTTACATATCTCTATATTACCTCTTACTGCTCCAAGATATTCATCTTCACTGGAAGTTGAAGGTGATGGGAAAGGTGCAGCTAATCCAGAAACACCAAGTCCGTTGTCATCTAACATTTTCTTTATTTCCAATCTCTTTTCTTTAGTATTAGGCTCAAGATGCGGCGGGAATGCCGCCATTTCAATTCCATCAAAACCCAGATTAGAAAGTCTTTTCACAACTTCTTCTAATGGAATGGGAGCTTCTTCATATCCACCCCATATATACGCCCATCCACCAATTGATGTTTTTTTACTCATAATAACCTCTCGTCTAGTAAGATAATATTTATTTATAATAAGATGACAAATTCAAGATATATATAACTATCTTTATTCATTGGCTATTTAAGGTTTATATTTTTTTATCATAGGGATTTTAGTATTAATGTCAGGACCAAAGAATTTTATTATCTGCAGCAATTCACTTCCAGTATTTTCTATAAGCAAAGGCCTGGTAGCTCTATCATGAGAAATTAAAAGCTCATCAGATCTAAAGTCCCCAGCTTCTATTTCACGACCATCATATCTCCCCCTACCCTTCCAGACCAAAATATTATATACTCCATTATCAATACTTTTAAACTTGCATCCCGGCTCAATAACCAGCTTTTTACCGCTAAATTTTTTAGTATTATAATAAATCCAGTATTCCTGGCTGCCTTTTTGCTTATTTTCTTCTATCAATATAGGTTCAAGATGATAATTTTCATAAAAATATGGATCACCGCATTTCTCCCAATCTATCTGTTTTAAAATTATTCTCTCTCCATACTTTTCTATATCTTCTTTGCGGACATCTTTATACAATAAATCTTTTGAAATAATTTTTCCTGCAACTAAAGCTTGAAGCATTGAAAAAACATCTGAATTTTCCTGAAGCTCTAATGTAAGAGCCGTTCCGGGTGCATGGAGCACTCCTGAAGGAAGAAAGAATCCTTCACCTGCAACATTAGTGTATGCCCTTGAATGCCTGAGTATTAAATCACTATTCCAATCCTCAAGATATGGAAGTAGGATATCATACTTTTTCTGATCAACTATATAAGGATGAACACCAAAAAAAGTCTCTGGATGAAGACCAATATCATCCACCTCAAGAAAATGATAAGCTTCATCTTTAGGATTTGCACCAACTAAAGCAGCATCTTTTTTCATCTGATGAATATGATAAGGAATTCTATCTCCAAAATCATAAATCTTTACAAGTCTGCCTAAATCCTTATGAGTTTTTGTGTATTCTTTACCCATAATAAGATCACCGGCGATCTCTAACGTCTCCTTCAAGGTTATTTTCTCATTACCTTCTATATCAAGATAACTCAATCCTTCATCTTCAGGTCCTATGGCATTGTCTGCTTTTGTAATTGAAGCTAACCATCTCTCAGATATCCAGCCGCGCTCACCTGCGTTATACTCCTCCTCCTTTAGTCCCAATCGTCTGCCCGGAGGAAGGAAATCACGAGCGACCCATGAAGGTTTTAGATTCAGGATACCATTTCCTCTTTCAAGGGTTTTTTCTATTATCTGCCTTTTATTTAACATACAATTTCTCCTAAAATCTTGAGGTATTTTGTCACTAGTGAGTATTAAATATTAGTAAATAATATTAATATACTATTTTCTCCTTTTTTTCAGATTCTACAGATTTCTGAATTGCATCACAGACTACAGCTGCCCTGTAGCCATCCTCAAATGTTGCAACCATAGGCTCCAACTTTTCATCATTAATTACAGCATTTACAATATTATATGCAGTATGGACAAATGTATTTTCCCATCCGATTATATGCCCCTGGGGCCACCACTTATCATAGTAAGGATGGAAAGATTCTGTTACACTAACTGCATGAAAACCAATAGTATCAGGTGGATCTTCATCCTTAAAATAAACATGTAAATAATTTAAATTTTCAAGGTCAAAATAAATGCTTCCCAGTTCTCCATTTATTTCAATTACTTCATAATTTTTTCGCCCCAGGCAGAATCTTGAGCTTTCAAGTGTTCCAATCGCTCCATTCTCAAATTCGATTGTTGATGCAAAAGCATCATCTACATCCACCCTGCCCTTTTTTGAAGGATCATTCTGAAGGGGCCTTTTATCAATGAAAGTCTTAGCTATAGCCATAACTGAAGTTGGTTCACCACATAGCCATCTTGCAAGATCAATAATATGAGCTCCCAGATCTCCTAAAACACCGCTTCCAGCGACTTCTTTACTTAATCTCCAAACCAATGGGAAATTAGGATCCGTTATCCATTCCTGCAAATATCTTCCTCTAAAATGAAAAATTCTTCCAAGTTTTCCATCCATTATCAGTTTCTTTGCTAGTACTAGTGCGGGAACCATTCTGTAATTAAAGTTACATAGATGCTTAACACCTGCCTTTTCTACTGCATCAAGCATTGCCTTTGCTTCTTTTGCGTTTTTTGCAATTGGTTTTTCACATACTATATTTTTTCCAGCTTTTGCAGCTTCAATGCATGATTCTGCATGAATATTATTAGGCCCGCAATTAACAAAGATTTCAATTCTATCATCATCTATAAGCTCATGCCAGTCAGTACAGTATTCAAGATAACCATATCTATTTGCTTCCTCGCTAACTTTTTCTTCAGTCCTGCCGCATATCTTTATAAGTTTTGGTATTGCTGGAGGAGGCCAGAATATATACGGCATCTTTTTATAGCCATTTGAGTGTGCTTTTCCCATAAAGGCATAACCAAGCATCCCCACCCCAATTTCTGGAATTTTTCCTGCTTTACCTTCAGAAGCCATAGATATAAAGCCTACTTTTTTAGCTACCATAAGTTATTCCTCCTTACTGAAAGTATGATTTAAGTTTAAATTTTTATATGAACTTTTTAAAACACTAGTCAATACTTTTTTATGCCCACCACATTTCGCCAGTCTTCTCATAAAGAAGAACTCTTTTTAGAAAATCTATAGCTTTGGTAAGTCCTTCATTTGGAGACATTAAAGGATCTTCATGTTCGATACTTATAACCCCGTCATATCCAACCATTCTAAGAACTGACACAAAATCATTCCAGAACTCTGGTCCATGGCCATAGCCTACAGTTCTAAATGTCCATGCCCTCTTAGCTAACTCTCCATAATGTTTCCAATCATTAACTCCCCTAAATTCAACAACGGACCTGTCAACTTTACTATCCTTTGCATGGACATGAACAATAGCTTTTCCAAGGCATTTTATACATACAATTGGGTCCATCCCCTGCCAGAACA
>Ga0265594_1003405_pt1 | contig 10597 bp, 9 predicted proteins | sample saktaG_11_FD_190147 | JGI IMG/M metagenome (GOLD analysis project Ga0265594, IMG submission 190147) | Saline water microbial communities from Sakinaw Lake, British Columbia, Canada - sak_2011_5_24_80m | ecosystem: Environmental > Aquatic > Non-marine Saline and Alkaline > Saline ... | reverse complement strand
AGTTGTAATATTTCCCCACTGGTCGCTTCCGCCAATTTGCAATTCACAATTATAATTTTTATATAATTCTAAAAAATCAATTGACTGCAAAATCATATAATTAAATTCTGTAAAAGAAATTCCTTTTTCTAATCTTGATTTCATTGATTCTTTTGCAAGCATTTCATTAATTGAAAAATTTTTTCCAATGTCGCGCAAGTATTCAATAATTTTAATTTTATTTAGCCATTCATAATTATTTACTATTTGAGCTTTATTATTTCCTTTAAAATATAAAAATTTTTCTAATTGTTTTTTTAATTTTTTGCTCCAAGCTTTAACAATTTTTTCAGAATTTAATTTTCTTTCTTCAGCTTTTCCGCTTGGATCTCCAATTAAACCTGTTGCTCCGCCAACCAAAGCAATTGGTTTGTGACCAGCGTTTTGAAATCTTTTTAAAATTAAAATTTGCAATAAATTTCCTAATTGCAAACTGTCAGCTGAAGGATCAAAACCACAGTACAAAATAACTTGACCTTGCTCAAGTCTCTTTTGTAAATCATTTTCATCAGTCATTTGATAAATCAATCCTCTGTATTTTAAATCTTGTAAAATATTCATATTTTTTTTAAAATTTTGTCTGTGCCTTTCTTCGCCAAGGCTACGAAGGCCGTGCCATTTGTAGCCTCTTGCCGTCGCGTAGTCGCTATGGCGAAGCACGGTGGCGAAAAATGGTGGGCCGGGCAAGATTCGAACTTGCGAAGGTAAAACCAGCAGATTTACAGTCTGCTCTCGTTGACCGCTTGAGTACCGACCCGAATTAAATTTTTTAAACAAAAAATATACTGTTATTAGTATATCATATATTTTAGTAAATTTAAACTCAATAGTCAATCCCTTTAATCGCTTGAATTCCTTTTTGAAATGGATGTTTAATTTCTTTCATTTCAGTAACTAAATCAACAGATTTGTACAAACTTTTTGGACAATTTCGTCCAGTCAAAACCAAAACACTAAATTTACTAGATTTACTATTTTTACTTGATTTAATTTTAAATAATTTTATTATATCTAATATATCATTTATCGTAATTAATTTCAAGTCCAAAGCTACAAATATTTCATCAAGAATAATTACAGAATATTTTTTAGATTTAATTATTTTTTTACTAAATTCAATCCCTTTTTTAATAATTTCCTTATTCCCTATTTCATATTCTTTATTTTTTTTTAAAACAAATCCTTTTCCAAAACATTTTATTTCTAATTTTGGCAAAACTTTTTTTAAACTAACTTCGCCTGATTCTTTTTTTGATTTTATAAATTGTATTAAAATAACTTTTTTATTATCTCTTAAACTTCTTAAACCTAAACCCAAACTTGCAGAGGTTTTACCTTTTCCATTTCCTGTGTAAATAAAAATTAAATTTTGAGAGAAACTTGACATAAAAATAATACTGTGCTAAATTTATTTTAAACTAACTCACATTAAAAATAAATTAATTTACGAGGAGAAAAAATGGAATTGATAAATGGCGTTGAAGTATCCCCAGAAGGAAACGGGATACTTGTTAAATTCCCAAACAAAACAGAAATTTTTTTACAACCAAAAGATGATTGTATAAAAATTTCCAACACAGTTAAACACAATTTTTTACCTCTTCAACCAGAAAAAATACGACACATTGTATTTTTATATTTTAGTTAATTTCTAACAAGCCTTTGTTTTAATGCAAAGGCTTTTTTTATTTTAAAAATTTTTTAATAAAATCCCTTAATTCATAATTCCTGATTCATAATTCTTTGTGTTTCTCACGGCCTGCCCGCCAGTGACAGGCTTTGGCAGGCGGGGATCCTTCGTCGCCCAACCCTAAAAAACTCTACTCCTCAGGACCCGCCTTCGCTAAGGCTACGGCGGGCAGGCAGGCGAGCGAAAAAATCAACCCGCGCATTTCCCATATCCACAAACCGGGCAAGTCATACATCCTTCCTTAATTTCTAATTTCTGTCCGCACTCAGGACAAATTTCATTATTATTCTCTTCTAAATTATTATTTTTTTTAATTTCTTTACCACATGAAATACTGCCTTTGACAATTTCATTTGGTAAATTTCTTAATTTCTCAATTTCTTTTTTATCTACTAAATCAGTTAAGTTTGGTTGTTTAATTTTAATTTCAACTTTTTCTGCTAATTTTTCTTTAACAACTTCCTGCTTAATTGCTTGGTCCCCATCTGGAAGTTGTGTTGCTTTTTCTTTGCTTGCGCCAATATTTAAAACTTGCAAATTACGAGAACCGTCACGATAAATTGTAGTTCCTTTACAACCAGATTTGTAAGCTAGTAAATAAACTTTTTTCACATCTTCAACAGTTGCTGAATTTGGAAAATTTACAGTTTTAGAAACCGCGTTGTCTGTGTGCGCTTGAAAAACCGCTTGCATTTTTACATGAGTTTCTGGTTCAATATCGTGCGAAGTCACAAAAATTTCCTGCCACTTTTTTGGCACGCCTAAAACTCCTTTTACTGATCCGTGTTTTGCAACCTCGCGCATTAATTCTTCAGAATAAAATCCTTCGCGAATCGCGATTTGTTTAAACAAAGGATTAACTTCAATTAATTCATCTCCCGCGTCCAAAATATTCATCCGAGTGTAACAAACAGCAAACAAAGGTTCAATCCCAGAAGACGCGCTGGCAATAATTGAGATTGTTCCAGTTGGCGCAATTGTTGTTACTGTTGCGTTGCGAATTTTATAATCTGTTTTTTCATTATCAAAAATTGAACCTTTAAAGCCAGGAAAAACTCCTCTTTGTTCAGCAAGTTTTTCTGAAGCTCTGTGCGCTTTTTCATTAATAAATTTCATTATTTTTTGACCCAATTTTAAAGCGTCTTTTGAATTATAAGGAATTTCAAGTTTAATAAGTAAGTCTGCCCAACCCATTATTCCTAATCCAATTTTTCTAGTTGTTTCAACCATTTTTTCAACTTTAAGCAAAGGGTAACAATTCATATCAATTACATTATCTAAAAAATGCACTGCTGTTCTTGTTATTCTTTCTAACTTTTCCCAATCAACTTCTTGTTTTCCTTTTTCATTTTCTTTAATCATTTCAGCTAAATTTATACTTCCTAAATTGCAAGATTCAAAAGGCAACAAAGGTTGTTCACCACAAGGATTTGTTGATTCAATCGCGCCAAGTTGCGGAGTTGGATTAAAATTATTAATTTTATCAATAAAAATAAGACCAGGATCTCCATTTTTCCAAGCATTTGTTACAATTAAATCAAAAACCATTTTAGCGGATATTTTTTTAACAACTTCATTATTTCGCGGATTAATTAATTCATATTCTTCATTTTTATCAAGCGCTTTCATAAATTTATCTGAAACAGCTACAGAAATATTAAAATTATTTAAAGTTTTCATATCTTCTTTGCAAGAAATAAAATCTAAAATATCTGGATGATCAATTCTCATAATTCCCATATTTGCGCCTCTGCGAGTTCCACCTTGTTTGATTTGTTCAGTTGCTGCGTTAAAAATTTTCATAAAAGAAATTGGACCCGAAGCAATTCCACCAGTCGATTTAACTCTGTCCCCTTCTGGACGCAATTTAGAAAAAGAAAATCCAGTGCCACCACCGGATTGATGAATTAACGCTGTCCATTTTAAAGAATCAAAAATTCCTGTCATATCATCTTCAACAGGCAAAACAAAACAACCAGAAAGTTGTTGCAACTCGCGACCAGCATTCATTAAAGTTGGAGAATTTGGCATAAATTCTCGCTTTGCCATTAAATCATAAAACTCTTTTGCTGTTTTTTTAACATTAATATCTTGATGATATAAATTTTTATACATTTCATCAGCTTGAGCAATATTAATCGCCACACGCTTAAACATATCAGAGGGTTTTTCAATAACTTCCCCATTTTCATCTTTTAACAAGTATCTTTTTTTTAAAACTATCAACGAATTTTCAGTTAAACCTGCAACTTCTGCAACTTCAGTTAACGGCGTGCCAATTATTCTTCTTTCTTTGTGTCTTTGACGATAAACCATAAAAGCCCGAGCAATTTTTTGTTGATCTTGACTAATTAAAGTTTCAATAATTATATCTTGAATTTCTTCAACACTTGGAATTGAGTGCCCGTCATATTTATCATTTAATATTTTAACAACTTTGTCAGCAGTTCTTTGAATTTTTTTTTCATTATTAAAATTTATTGCGTTTGCGGCTTTTAAAATTACAATAAAAATTCTTTTTTCATCAAATGGAACTAATCTCCCGTCTCTTTTTTTAATTTGTTCTACTTTTTTAAACATAATCGCCTTATCCACCTGCGCCCCTAAAGTCCTACTGGACTACGGCGGACAGGCTCTTTGTGCATCTTGCAAAATTGCAAAATGAATTAAACTTTTCCACAGATTTTTAAAATTTTTTTCAAGATGATTTTATTATAACACACAAAATCTTGATAACAAAAAATCGCTTTTTGCAAGCGACTTTTTAATAAAATATCAATGTAAATCTGCCTGTCCACCGTAGTCCAGTAGTGTTATTGATGGGCGAAGGTGGAGAAACTCACATCATTTTCTTTCTAATAAACGCTGGAATTTCTAGCTCTTCCTCTTCTTTAGATTTTTCAGGTGTGTTTGATTTTTTATTAATTTCATCATCTTGTTTTGAAATTCTGCGTCTAGTAATTGGTTCTTTTTTTAAAGTTGAGGCTGGTTGTTCAACTTCTTCTGTGGGATTAAAATCCATTTTCTGATCTTTACCACGAACTGGGGTTGAGCCAAAACCAGTTGCCACAACTGTTACTTTTACTTTATCTTTTAAATCATCGTCAATTACTGCGCCAAAAATTATTTTAGCGTTTGGGTCAGCAGCATTTGTAATTACTTTTGCAGCTTCATTAACTTCATTCATTCCTAAATCTGCTCCGCCAGAAACAGTAAATAAAATTCCGCGCGCACCTTCAATTGATAATTCAAGCAAAGGAGAATCAATTGCTTTTTTAGCAGCTTCAATCGCGCGATTCTCACCAGTTGCTTCGCCAATTCCCATTAATGCTGAACCAGCATCATACATTATTGAACGCACATCTGCAAAATCAACATTAATTAAACCAGAAACAGTAATCATTTCTGAAATTCCTTTAACTCCACTTTTTAAAACTTCGTCAACAATAGAAAAAGCGTCAAGCAGTGAAGTTTTTTTATCAATGATTTGCAAAATTCTATCATTTGGAATTGTAATTATTGCGTCTACATTGTCAGCTAATTTATCTAAACCTTGATCAGCAATTGTTTTTCTTTGCGCGCCTTCAAATAAAAATGGTTTGGTAACAACAGCTATTGTTAACGCGCCTAAACTTTTTGCAATTTCCGCAATTAATGGTGAAGCTCCTGATCCAGTCCCACCACCAAGTCCACAAGTGATAAAAACCATATCTGCATCTTTTAAAGTGTCACGAATTTTATCAACAGCTTCTTCTGCGGATTTTAAACCAATTTCTGGATCCATTCCCGCGCCTAAACCACGAGTAATATTTTTGCCAATATTTAATTTGTGCTTTGCAGTATTGTGAAGTAAAGCTTGCGCGTCAGTATTAATAGAAATAAAATCAACACCGCGAATTTTATCTAACATCATCCTGTTAACAGCAGCCCCGCCAGAACCACCAATTCCAACTACTTTAATTTTTGCAAAAGTTTCAATATCAGGATGCACTTCTTTATTGACAATATTGTTTGGTTTAATTTTTGGATTTACTTTAGGCATATTTTTTAAAATAAGTCATCCTGAGCGACTTGTCTTGTAGAGTTGTTAGGAACCGAAGGATCTGTTAAGCCACTAGAATAACAAAAATTATTTCACTGAACACTTTTTTTGTTCACCTGAATAAAATAGTTGTTCACAGTTAAATTTATTATAATAAAAATTAAAAAATAATGCAAGTGTTGATAAAAAATAAAAAATCCAATAGTTATATTTGGATTTTTTATTTTAAATACTTTAAATAATTTTATGGTATTAAATCCCTAACCCAATCTTTAATTTTTTTGCCAAAACCTTTTATTGATTTTATTGATTTTGGAAGTGATTTAAAAAATGATTTTATATTAACGAAATTAATTCTACCACCACCTTTTTGTTTTTGAAATTCTGAACCCCAAACACACAAACCAACTGCGTTGGTGTAAGTTAAATCATTTACTTTATCAATTGCTGTATTTACATTAACTAATTTGCCCAAAGACGCTGGCAGTCTAAATTCCTTTTTAGCTAATTCAATAATTCCAGGAAGTTTAGCCCCGCCACCAGTTAAAACAACACCAGCTGGCAGTAATCCTGACTTTTCAATTTCAATTAATTTTTTATCAACCATATCAAAAATTTCCTGCATTCTTGCTTCAATAATTTCTGACACATATTTTAAAGAAATATTTTCATTTTCTTTATCATCAAATTCAGATAAATTTATTTCTTCTCTTTTATTAATTTCTCTTGAAACTGCTTGACCGTAAGTTAATTTAATATCTTCTGCAATATCAAGTGAGATTCGCAAACCAATCGCAATATCATTTGTCACATGCGCTGCTCCAATTGGCAAAATATGCGTTGCTAAAATATCACCTTCTTCAAAAACAGCAATTGAAGTCGTTGAACTTCCAATATTTACTAAAACAACACCTAATTCTTTTTGTCGTTTAGTTAAACAACTTTCCGCGTTTGCTAAAATTGATAAAACCAAATCATCAATATCAATTCCAGTTCGATAAACTGCTTTGGTTAAATTTTTAATTTGAGAAGAAAGACCTTGAATAATTTGTGTTTCAACTTCTAAACGAATTCCGCTCATCCCAACTGGGTCTTTAATTCCTGTTTGACTGTCAACACTAAAAACTTTTGGAATTACATGTAAAATTTCATAATTTGGCGGGGTTGCAACAGCTTGCGCCGCTTCAATTACTCGCTCAACATCAGCTTCGCTAACTTCATTATCTGCGCGCGAAACAGCAATCACGCCTTTTGATAACATTGTTGAAATGTGAGTGCCTGAAATTCCCACAAAAGCGTGGCTAATTGGTTGCCCAACAATTCGTTCTGCGTTTTCCAAACAAGTTGTGATTGAAGAAACTGCATCTTCAATACTTACAATCATTCCTTTAGAAATTCCTACTGATGGAGTTTCTGTGATTGCAATTATATTTAATTCATTGTCTGGATTTATTTGGCCAACAACAATACGCACTGATGAAGTGCCAATATCTAAACCTGTTATTAAATTATCTTTCATTTTTTTTAGCCTGTCCTGAACGACTTTTTAGTGTCCTTAGGAGTCGCAGGATCTCGTTGTTTTTTTACGAGAAAATTAATTTTGTATTTATTATAATATATTTATTTAATCTTGACAAAATATTAATCTAACGGCGACTCAAATAATTTAAAACTATTTAACATCATTTCAAAAGTAGTTGAATAATTTAATTCATTTTTTAAACCAATATTCATTGCAATTGTATAAATATAATTATTATTAACTAAATAAACATTTAATTTATCTGGGCTTTTCACACCAGACCAATTCCCAATTAAAATTTCTTCTAAATCACTTTCTTCCACACTAGAATTTTGACTTAAATACCAATTTTTAGCTGTTAAAAAACCTGCAAAATTTTCTTCAATAATTACTTGCACAAATTCACCAGTGCTTGATTTAAAAATTATTTGATTAGTTAAATCATCTTGACTTAATTGCCACTTTGAAGGATAAATTATTGAGTAACCAAATTTTGAATTAGTAAAAGTTTTAATTAATTCTTCATCTTGCAATTTACTGCCTTCACCTAAATTTGGATTATAAAAATTTAAAATTTCTTCCCCATCTAAATAAGTGTCGTTGTCAGTGTCGCTATTTTCCAAATCTGTTCCCCACAACTCTTCTTCAACATCTGTTAATAAATCATTATCAAAATCAAGAGATAATAATAATTTTTCTTCTTCTTGTTTTTCTGTTTCATATTTTTTTATTTCTGGTCCTTTAACACAAACAAAATCTGGACAAATTTTTTCTTGATAAATTTCTTCTTCGTATTCATAATTATAATTTTCATATTTACACTGATCTTCTAAATGACAAAAATCTGCAAACTCTAAACATTCATCTTGCAAACACAATTCACAATTTTCTGACGAACACTCTTGAATTAATTTATTAATTTTTTCTTTTGGCTCTTCCGAGTTGGCTCCATCGTTCTGCGTGGAGCCATCTTGTTTTTCTTGTGTGTTTTCTGTGTTTTTTTGTTCTTGTGTTTGAACATTATTCGCATTCGAGGGACTTTCAATACTTTTTAATAAAAAAAATCCAGCTAATCCAAGTAAGGCAATAACTAAAACACCAATTCCAATTCCAATTAAAATATTTTTTTTAAATCCGCTAATTTTTCCTGCTTTTGTTTTATTATTTGACTTAAAACTTTTTTTATCTCCAGCTAAAAATTTATCAGGCATTGTTCTTACTTGAATTTTTTCTAATTCAGCTAAAGATGTTTTTATTTCATTTTCAGATAAATTTTTATCTGTTTTAATTTCATCTTTTTCTTGAAAAATATTATTTTTTTCAACAGATTCTAAATCCAGATCTTGTTCAGATTCAATTGGTTGTTGATTAATTTTATTTTTAAAATCAAACATATTGAGTTTTTCCGCCTTCGCCCCTAATCCCGAGTACTCGGGACTACTGGACTACGGCGGATAAACTTCTAGTTCAGTTTAAAATTTTTAAGCTTAAAAAAATTCTAAACTGAATTAAGAGCCTGTCCGCCGGCTTGCCTGCCGTAGCTTTTAGCGAAGGAGGGAGCTAGAGTTTTTTTAGAGTTAAAGCGAAGGAGGATTGGCGATTATAATTTAGCTCCATCTCCTTTTAAAGGACTAAATCCATTTTGAACTTCTTCCCCATCTAAATATCCATCTTCATCAGTGTCTGGATTATTTGGATCTGAAAAATAAATTTGAATTTCCTCAAAATCATTTAAACCATCTTCGTCTGTATCAAATTTTTGTGAATCTGTGCCTAATTCATTTTCAATATTATCAGTTAAACCATCACCGTCTGAATCTTGTTCTAAATCTTCATTAAAGTCTTCTTCAAATTCTTCGTATTCATAAATCTCTTCTTCAATTGGCTCTGTTTCTTTTTCATCAAGAACTTCAAGTAATTTTTGCAAACTTTCTTCACTGTCTTGATTTTGTAAATCAGAAACTTTGTCTTTTGAAAAATATTGATAAGCAAAAACACTTGCTAAACCTAAAACAGCAATAATTAAAACAATAATTATTATTAAAAATAATTTATTTTTAGCAAAACCTTTTGATTGAATTGGAATTTCTGGAGCGCTAACAATATTTGGTTGTTGGTTGTTTTCAATTTTTGGCTTTAATTGATCTGGCACAACTCTTTTCTGCATTGACGGAACAACTGGCGCGTTTTTTAAACTTGCTTGTTCTGTTTCTTTATTTTCTTCTTCAAAAGGAACAGCGTCTTTAAGTAAATTTTCAATTCCTGTTTTTGTATTTGTGTCAGTGTCAGCTAAAATATCTTCAACAGGACCTTTGTTTCCTGCTAATTGTTTGTCTTGCCCTGAGTTTATTAAAGGGTCTTGATTTGATTGTTGATTTTTGTTTTCAAACATAAAATTTTATTATTTTTATTCTTTTTATTTCTTAATTAATTCCACAACTTCTTTTACAAAATCCTTTGCTTCTAATAATATTTTTTCAGCTCTTTCTTTGCTAACTTTTTTTAATAATTCGTAATCCGCTTCTATTCTGGCTTGAGCTACTTTGTTAAAAATTCTTCCGTATTTAGGAGCAATCAAATCTTTTTTTACAAAATGCAAACCAAAAAGAGTAATTGTTCCAGCGTGAGTTTTAGCAATTAAATTATTTTTTAAAAGCAAAGCTCTGCTTGCATCCAAAATAGAATAATATGATCTGGAAATTGAATCTCTATAAAACCCACCACTTAAAGCGTGTTGAGCGGATTTAATTCTTTTTTCAGCTCCTTGTAAAATAATATTAATCTCTTGTTCGGAAATTATATATTTTTTCATATTCTTACGCCTTCAAATTTAAGATTCTGCATAAAAATACTAGGAATCTTATTTAAATAATTATATTCTTGTTTAGCAAAAATAACTGGCGATAATAACACTTCAAATTCTAATAATATATTTTGAACAACATCAAAAACTTTATCTTTATTTTTCTCTGAATCATTTTTTAACACAACCAAAATATCAATATCAGAATTTTTATTAAAATCACCTCTGGCTTTAGAGCCAAAAAGTTTAATTTCTACAATTTGCTCGCCTAATTCTTTTTTCAATTCTTTTTTGAATTTCTTAATGGCTTTTCTTTCTTGTTTATTTAATTTTAATAATAATTTATTTATTAACATATTGTTTTTTTAATTTGTGAATTTAAAATTAATGAAATTTAAAATTTTTATTCTTTTGATAAATTATAATTCCAACACTCACCAGAATCACTTGCATTAATCCAAGTACTATTATCTTCAGCACCTTTGTATTCTAGTGTAGCAC
>Ga0265594_1003403_pt1 | contig 10598 bp, 8 predicted proteins | sample saktaG_11_FD_190147 | JGI IMG/M metagenome (GOLD analysis project Ga0265594, IMG submission 190147) | Saline water microbial communities from Sakinaw Lake, British Columbia, Canada - sak_2011_5_24_80m | ecosystem: Environmental > Aquatic > Non-marine Saline and Alkaline > Saline ... | reverse complement strand
GCTGTGGCATGGTCTCGACAGGTTTCATAACCACAGGCGCCACAGTTGAGTTCATCGTCCTGGTTAAATTTTCCCATACGGGCCAAAATGACGTCTATCTCCGACGTTTCCGGCTCCGGAATACGCTGATCGAAAATCTCAAACGTCCGGCTAATATCCAGATCCCGGAATTGTCCCATATACTGCCGCCACTCCCCGGCATCCCGGAGGCTCATGGCTTTGCGAACAGCATTGCTGACAATTGTGCGGCGTTTGTACAATGGCTCTTTCGAGGTCATTCCGGCGCCCATGATACAGCCGTCGCAACAGAGCACGTCCAGCAACCGGGCATTCAGATTGCCATAGCCGAACTCGACAATGGCTTCAATGAAGTTACCCTTACCATTGGCTGAGACCACTTCGTTGGATAGAATGTCTTCTTGAATATCCGAGGCTTCCAGCAATCCGCGCCGGATCGGAAACAGGCTGCCTTTACCGGCATGGGGCGGGTCAAAATCACTTTGCTGGGTGTTGGTTTTATCCAGGCGTAGGTCTTCAAACATGTTGTGCAATTCACCGAAAGTCAGCACTTCATTGATTTCACCAGCCATTTCATCACTATAGGCCTCGCCCATTTTCGCAATACAGGGTCCGATAAAAACCACCTTAAGGTTATTCCCGTGGAGCTTCCGCAACACCCTGGCAGTGGCAATCATTGGTGACACCACTGGCGCCAATTTATCAAGAATATCTGGGCAGTAACGTTTGATATAGCCGAATACCGCCGGGCAGGCGGTCGAGATATATTTCTCGTCGGTTTCGGTCAGAAGCCGTTTCATTTCGCGGGCGACAAGATCGGCGCCAAAGCCGACTTCATTGACATAAGTAAAGCCCATCGCCCGAATCATCCCAACAAATTCGGTCAGTTCCATATCCTGAAAATCAGCCGGATAGCTAGGCGCGACAATTGCCGCCACCGGACTACCTAACGCCAGGATTTCATATACTTCATAGATCGAACTCAGGACCTTTTTGGCATTTTGGCTACATACCTTGACACAGTTACCGCAACCGATACACCGTTCGGCAATCACCTCAGCCTGACCGTCGATAATCCGGATCGCTTTGGCCGGACATTCCCGAACACAGGTATAGCAAACACGACAACGGTCTTTCCGGGTGATTACTAAGGGGTGATTTTTATCTCGGGTCATAATTTGTACCTATTTTAGTATATTCCGCTTTACATAATGGGTATGCAACAGGTGATGACTTTTTTCACTGAGCGGCTTCCCCAGGTACTCTTTATACAAACGCTGTATATAAGGATTGGAATGGGAAGTTTTAATTTTCGCGTCACGATCGATATCATAGAGTGACTTCATCCGGGCTTTGATTGCCGTTTTGTCAACGGCCAGCGGTTGCCCACCACCGGCAATACAACCACCGGGACAAGTCATCACTTCGATAAAATGAATATCATTCCGACCCGCCCGAATTTCATCCAGCAGTTTGCGGGCATTTCCCAGACCGCTCACGACTGCTAAACCCAATTCGATATCACCAATTTTCACTTTCGTGATTTTCAAACCGTCCAGCCCGCGCAGTTCTTTGACGACGTATTCATCCATCTCTTTACCAGTCACCAGTTGATGGGCCGTTCTGACGGCCGCTTCCATGACACCACCACTTACACCAAAAAGTTTACCGGCGGAACTCCGTTCGCCAAAAGGAGAATCATTGCCTTCGGGCTGCATATTTTTGATATCCAGACCGCGCATTTTGATAATCCGGGCCAACTCACGGGTCGTTAATACCGCATCCACATCGGCCATGCCTTTATGGATCTGTTCCGGTCGTTCGGCTTCAAATTTCTTCGCCGTGCAGGGCATTATGGACACACTGTAAATTTTCTTTGGATCAATGCCCTCTTTTTCGGCATAATAACTTTTTAATATCGCTCCCATCATCTGTTGTGGACTCTTGCAACTGGAAATATTGTCAATAAATTCCGGGTAAAAGGTCTCGACAAACTTGATCCAACCCGGTGAACAGCTGGTCATTTGTGGTAATTTGCCACCCTTAGTTAACCGCTCCACCAATTCCGAAGCCTCTTCCATAATGGTCAGATCGGCCGCAAAAGAGGTGTCAAAGATCCGGTCAAAACCAACCCGTCGCATCGCGGCAGTCATTATACCGATTACATCCTTACCGGGTTTAATCCCGAATTCTTCACCCAGGGTCACCGATACACTCGGGGCATGCTGAACAACCACGAATTTTTCAGGATCGCTGATAGCATCCATCACCTCTTTGATACTGCTGCGTTCCCTGAGCGCCCCGGTTGGACAGACCACGATACACTGACCACAGTTGACACAACTGGAAACATTCATGCCCTCATTAAAAGCCGGCCCAACCTGCGACCGACTGCCACGTCCGATAAAATCAATGGCACCAACACCCTGAATCTCCTCACAAACCCGGACACATTTGCCGCAGAGAATGCATTTGGCCGGGTCACGAATGATTGACGGACTGGACGTGTCGATTTTATAATCGTTCTTTGTACCGGTATAGCGTCTTTCGCGAACACCAAACTCCTCAGCCAGGCTCTGTAAATCGCAATCACCGTTCCGGACACAGTAGAGACAGTCGTCGGGATGATTGGAAAGGAGCAGTTCGATAATTGTCTTCCGAGCCCTTAATGCTCTGGGTGAATGGGTCTGGACTTTCATACCTTCAAAAACCGGAAAGGCACAACTGGGAACCAGTCCCCGTACTCCTTCTACTTCCACAACACAAAGCCGGCAGGCACCCGTCGGAAACAGATCGGGCAGGTAACACAGGGTCGGAACTTTGATCCCTTCACGATTGAGAACTGTCAGAACCGTCTCGTTCGGATTTGCCAGGATATTTCGACCATTTATTTCGATTGTTATCACATTTACCTCGTTAATTTTTAATGACCGCATTGACGCGACATACTTCAAAACATTGACCACAAGCAATACATTTATCCTGGATAATGTAGTGCGGTGTTTTCAGGTTGCCCATAATTGCGTCGGAAGGACAGTTTTTCGCGCATAATGTACAGCCGATGCATTTTTCGGCATCTATTTCATAATTCAGCAGTTCCGTGCAAACTCCGGCTGGGCATTTACGTTCAAATATATGGGCTTCATACTCATCTTTGAACCAGCGCAGAGTACTGAGAACCGGGTTTGGTGCACTCTTCCCCAATCCGCACAGGCTGGTATCCTGAATGACTTCCGCCAGACGATTTAAGTACATGATCCCTTTGAACCGTTCCAGTGCCTCCATTCCGGATTCATTGCGACGGCCACGGGTGATACGCTGCAGAATTTCCAGCATTCGGCGGGTCCCTTCCCGGCAGGGTATGCATTTTCCACAGCTTTCACGCTGAATAAAATCCATAAAATACTTGGCAACATCGACCATGCAGGTATCTTCGTCCATTACTACCAGACCACCGGATCCCATCATTGCCCCAACGGTTTGCAACGATTCATAGTCAATTTTAATATCCAGATGCTGTTCCGGGATACATCCTCCTGAAGGACCACCGATCTGAACGGCTTTGTATTTTTTTCCATTGGGTATTCCACCACCGATTTTCTCAATAATTTCCCGTAAACTCGTACCAATGGCAATTTCCACCAGACCGGTGCGGTTGATTTTTCCGGACAATGCAAAAACCTTTGTGCCTTTGCTTTTTTCAGTACCGATAGACCGAAACCATTCTATACCATTAAAAGCAATTGCCGGAACATTGGCCAGTGTTTCCACATTATTGATGACAGTGGGTTTATTGAACAAACCGGAATCGGTTGGGTACGGAGGACGGGGGCGCGGCATTCCTCGCTTCCCCTCGATACTTTGCATCAACGCGGTTTCTTCACCACATACAAATGCTCCTGCACCCATTTTAATTGTTAAATGAAGATCAAAACCACTGTCGAGTATGTTTTTACCTAAAAGGCCATATTCAATCGATTTCTGAATCGCATATTTGAGCCGTTTGATTGCCAGAGGATATTCCGCCCGCAGATAGACATAGGCTTTATTGGCACCAATTGCATAAGAGGCAATAGCCAGACCTTCAATCAGCCGATAAGGATCACCTTCAATGACTGCCCTATCCATAAACGCACCGGGATCGCCTTCGTCGGCATTACAGATAAAATATTTCTGGTCTGCTTCGGTATTCAGGGCCATTTTCCACTTTTTACCCGATAAAAATCCGCCGCCGCCCCGACCGCGAAGACCGCTTTTTGTAATTAAATCACAAATATCTTCACGCGTATACTGGCTGACAACCTTGGCAAGGGCCGTAAAACCACCTTTGGCAATATATTCATCAATATTCGCCGGATCAATAATCCCACAATTGACCAAAACCCAACGTGTCTGCGGCGCAAAAAAAGTATGCTCATCCAGAAATGCTGTATTCTGCCAGGGTTCGGAATGATCCGATCTGTATTGCCCAATTAAAAATTCCATCGGCACAACGGAGTTAAATACTGAATCCAGGACAGAATCAACTTTATCGGCAGTTACTTTCCTGAAAGCCACCCGATTTTTCCCGGGCAGTTGTATTTCAACAATCGGTTCATCCACACACAGACCGACGCAGCCGACTTCGATAATATCCGCGCTTAAGTTTTTTTCATCCAAGTACTCTTTAACTCTAACCAATGTTTTTCCGGCACCTGCTCCCAGTCCGCAAGTTCCGGTACCAATAAATACAGCCGGTTTGCTTAATGTCTCACGCCGATTTTCAGACAACCATTTGTCAAAATCAACAGTTTGAGAGAACTCATGATCTTTATAAGGACCGACATGTAACGATTTTAATAATTTATGAATTGAAACATCAAGCATTGCCGGTACAGGTTTAAGATTTGCCATGATTTGCCCCATCTTTCCGATATTTTCTCAGAATCCTTTTGATATTGTCCGGCTCCACGCCGGCATAGAATTCGCCATTGATCGCGATCACCGGAGCCAATCCGCAGGCGCCGATACATGAAACCACCTCAAGACTGAATAATCCATCCCGGGACGTCTCACCGGCTTCAATTTTAAGTTCTCGTTTTACGGCATCCAGCACCCGTGCCGACCCCTTTACATGACAGGCAGTACCTCGACAAACCTGAATATGAAATTTCCCAACCGACTGAAACCGAAACTGGTTGTAAAACGTAGCCACACCATATATTTTACTGGTCGGCAGCTTCAGGTGCTCACCGATCCGGGCGATTGACTCCCGGGACAGAAAACCCTCAATTTCCTGAACTTCCTGTAATATCGGAATCAACGAATCCCGTTTGGCATTGGGATATTTTTCCAAAATTGTTTGAATTTGGGCATTCATAAACAGTATCCTTATAATGAATATTTCCGCGCTAGAAATGCAACTTTCTCAACAGCTAGTAACATGTCTCTGTTCTCAACATATATATTCGGTGGTAATTTTAATTTAACCGGAGCATAATTCAGAATACCTTTTATTCCGGCTTCGACCAGTCGATCGGCAACTTCCTGGGCGGCCGATCCCGGAACGGACAGGATTACCACATCAATCCCCTCTGATTGAATAACTTTCACCATGTCCCCAACCGAATAACATCTGCTGCCGTGTAAAACCCGGTTTATCTTTGCCGGATCATTGTCAAAAGTCGCTGCAATTTTCAATTTCGGTCTTCGCCCCTGGAAGTAATCCAAAACAGAACGTCCGAGATGACCAACACCGACAATTGCGACTCTTTGGATATCTTCAGAATCAATTAACTCGCAGATACTCTCAATCAGCTGATTGACGTTATATCCTTTTGACGATGATCCGGAATAGCCAATTGACATAATATCGCGGCGCACCTGTTCCGGCGTTGCATCGGAAAGTATAGCCAGTTGATGAGAATAGATATTTTCGAGCTTCTCAAGAGACAAAGTGTTCAGAATTCTGCGATAAAGCAGCAATCGTTCGATATTTTTTTCAGACACTTTCAAAATATACTCCTGTGAGTTATTTCACGTTGTGAATATATTCACAACTTATTATAAATGCAAGTGTATTTTTTTATCATCTACAAAAAATCCCCGTTTAAAACGAGGATTTATATATTCTTTGTTTAAATCTGAAATTTATAAGGCTTCGCGGATCTTTTCCTCAAGATTGCGTTTTGGCTGCATACCAACTATCTGACTGAATACTTGCCCGGTTTTAAATATTAACAGCGTTGGAATACTACGGATGCCGTACTGCTGTGGAACCGTTTGATTACCTTCGACATTGACCTTGCCGAATTTCATTTTCCCCTTGAATTCTTCTGACAGTTCTTCCACAATCGGAGCAATCTTCAAACATGGCATACACCAGGTTGCCCAGAAATCAACCAGCACCGGAATATCGGATTTTATCACTTCCTGTTCAAAATTAGCGTCAGTGAACTCTAACATAATTACTCCTTTTAATTTTTATCAACCCTCTATCTCAAGATATTTGAATGCTTTTCTTTTTGAAATTTAGGTGATTATATTTTTAATCACAACCGTTATTTATGCCGATTTAAACCATTGTATTATTTCCGGTAATGATGGTCGTTTTCCGGTCATTAGTATGGCGGTACGGAATATTTTACCAGCAATAATCATTGCACAAACTGCATAAAGAATTAACAAAATACTTGTGCTGATGATATGCCAGAAAGGCGGTGCTTTAATTCCAATAATCAGAATCATAAAGAAGGGTGAAACAAACGGCATGTGTGACAGAACAATCGTTAAGAGGGAGTCTGGATTAGTGATTACATATGATGACATAAGCAACGGAAATATCGAAACGATCGAGATAATTGAAACGGCCTGCTGAGCATCCTGTTCCGAAGAAAATACCGCACCGATCGCGGCATAAACACCGGAAAAAAACATATAACCTAGAATAAAATACAGTAGAAAGTACAGGATTTGAGCGATATTGATTATCTCAATTCCACGGTACTGTGAAACAACGAATCCACAAACCATATAAAATAATAGTTGTGTCAGACCAAGAAGTCCCAGTCCCAGTATTTTTCCGGACATCAATTGCCCTGCATTCACTGAAGAAAGTAAAATTTCAACCAGACGATTAGTGCGTTCCTCCAGGACACTCCGCATTAAAACCTGCGAAGACATTACAATCGCAAAATAGAGCATCATAACAAAAATCACCGGCAGAATATATGAAAATAGTTCATCTCCTTGCTTTTTCTCTCCACCACCGTCCATTTCGATCAGGTCCAAATTCACCCGGCGACTTAACTGCTTCACGACTTCCGGATTCAGCCCGGCATCTCTCGCCCTTAGATTCAACAACACCGAACTTATCACCGTTCGAACTTCTTCCTGTTCCCGATAATTACCAATGAAATTTGCATGATATTCCGCATGGTTTTTTCCCATTATATCAACCGGTAAAACCACAAACGCATCAATAGTCTGGGAATCCAACAGTTCATGCCCGACTGCAATTGCCTCTTCAACCGGTTTGTTTTCCAATACAATAATCTGGTATTTTGCCTGTCCGTTTTTAAGATGATATTGTTCAGAAATAGCGGTTTCAAATTCGACACTCATTTCACCATTAGCGTCGATTAACGCGATGATTCTGATATCCGATCCGGTACCCTGCATGACCACAGCAGGTAAAAACATAAACGCAACGAGCACCAGTGGAATAATCAATGTGGAAATGATAAACCACTTTGACCGGATTCGGGTCATGTACTCCCACTGGGCAATCAGGAAAAGTTTATGCACCGCTACCGCCCTTCACCAAATCGATAAAAATTTGTTCAAGCGATGGTTCGCTAATATCAACATGGGTAACCGTGACGACCGAGATGATTTGCCTTAGTATATCGTTAATTTCCAGACCCGATGCCAAATCGCCGCTGATACTATCATACCTCACCGTCCATTTGGCGTTTCCGATATTATTGATGACTTTTTCATTGCCTTCATATTGGATTCGGAACTTTCGGGTCCCGTAATTTCTCTTGATTTCCATCAGCTTCCCGTAGAGAACTCGTCGACCTTGATGAATCATACAAATATCGTGACACAATTTTTCGACCTGTTCCATCTGGTGAGTCGAGAATACAATAGTCTTTCCGGCATCGTGAAATTCCGTAATTATTTCCTTCAGAATCATCTGGTTTACCGGATCCAACCCGGAAAATGGTTCATCCAGAATGACCAGGTCGGGATTATGCAAAATGGCAATAATAAACTGGACTTTCTGCTGATTCCCCTTTGACAGTTCTTCAATTTTACGGTTTGTATAATCCTTGAGATCAAACCTGTCAAGATAGTGCTCAGTTCGCTGTTTTGATTCGGTTTTTGAGAGTCCTTTTAATGTCCCAAAATACACTATCGTATCCAGCAATTTCATTTTCCGGTACAGGCCCCGTTCTTCCGGCAGATACCCAATTTTCGGGTAATCCGCTTCATAAATCGGACTACCATTTAATAGGATTGTCCCGCTGTCCGGCTGAAGGATGTTCATAATCATTCGAATGGTCGTGGTTTTACCAGCGCCATTTGGCCCGACAAGCCCAAAAATTGATCCCTCCGAAATACTCATGTTTAAACCATCAACGGCTACGGTTTTATTGAATTCTTTTCGGATATTCTGTAAATCCAGACGCAAACGTTTAATCCTTAATAAAACTGATTAATTTTTTACCTAAATCAGCGTTACTGATGATACCATGAATCGTCTCTGATCGAGGCCCTTTGGCAAAGACGGGACACAAATTTGCGGTATGTTGCCCGGTTACAAATTTAATTCCCGTCTGTCCTTTTTTCTGATTATCCTGGACCAGAAAAATGCCGCCGGTTTCATTGGTTCCGGTAACAACAATCAATAAATCAGGATGTGTTATTTGATAATCCAGAGTCCATTGTATGACTTCGGTGAAATCTTTCATTTCAGCAAGCAAGCCGTCGTCGTCTTTTTCATGTGCCCGCCAGTCAATCTGAGAGCCTTCTACGATCAATACAAAACCATTCCTGTTTTTTTCAAGAACTCCAACAGCCTTTTCAGCCATCATTTTTAGCGAAAGACTCCGATACCTGGCCTGACGTAAGGCTTCCGTTGCGAATAGCCCCAGTAATTTATCTGTTTCAGCAGGATTTAAAATAGCCAATTGATTTTGCTGAGAAATAAATGTATATCCCTTATTTTCCATTAATGGAATTAAATTTGCATCTGCTATAGTATTCGCTTCAAAAAAACGCATTCCGCCACCCAGTAATACATCGTTGTCAGATTCAAATATCTGGTGAGCGATTTCATACTCACGGCCCCAGTTGTCCGAATGAACCATGAATGCAGCAGGAACCGCATTGGTCAGACTGGTTGTGGTAATAACGCCGGTTAGTTTCTGATGCTGTTTTGCAATTTCAAGAAGTGTTGGTACCGGTGTATTGTTTTGGTTAATACTCAAAATTCCGGGTTGGACATTGACTCCGGTTGCTAAAGCAGTCGCTGCAGCGGCGGCATCGGTAATCCAACGTTCCCCGGCTGTTCGGGTATCAATCAGTGCACTAATAGGCATTTTTGAAAACGGGGAATCGCTATTCAAATAATGATCCGCCGACACATGCCCAACTCCCATGCCGCTGCCAATAAAAAGAACGATTGCCTGCGGTTTCTTTCCGGAACATGCAGTCAGAAAAAGAGCAGCTGCGATAGTAACGAATACTCTTGGATAGTTTATTTGACGATGAATTTTACGAATCGTCTTTTTCCCACTTTAGTAATGAATTCACCCGATGATAGACAATAATTAATATCGGATATTTTTTCGTCATTAATTTTTATTGCACCCTGCTTTATCAGCCGCCGACCTTCGCCGTTGGAGCTGACAAGTTTATTATCGGATAATAATTTTACCAGTAGTAATTCACCGGCGGCGACATCGACCAAAATTTCTTCAATGTCATCGGGAAGTTCTTTCTTACTGAAGACCTGTTCAAACGATTCCTGGGCCATTACTGCATCATTTTCACTGTGGTAAATAGATACAATGGTGCAGGCAAGTTCTTTTTTAATGATCATCGGATTGACTTTTGAGTCTTCCAGGCGTTTACGTACATCTTCCAATTGATCCAAATGATAATCAGTGACCAGCATAAAATATTTGTAGATTAGATTATCAGGAATCGACATAATTTTTCCAAACATATCCACAGGAGCTTCATCAATGCCCACATAATTCCCCAGACTTTTACTCATGCGTTGTGTTCCATCAATACCTTCCAGAACCGGCAATGTCAACACTACCTGAGGTTCCTGATCATATTCCCGCTGGACATGACGGGCTGCCAACAAATTGAATTTCTGCTCTGTCGCACCCAGTTCCACGTCACTTTTAATCGCTACAGAATCGTATCCCTGCATCAATGGATAAAAGAATTCGTGCAGGCTGATTGGAATACCTTCTTTATAACGTTTTGTAAAATCGTCGCGTTCCAAAATTCGGGCAACCGTAAACTTGGCGGCAAGAGTCATGATTTCATTGAACTGCATTTTGGCAAACCATTCACCA
>Ga0265594_1003398_pt1 | contig 10605 bp, 8 predicted proteins | sample saktaG_11_FD_190147 | JGI IMG/M metagenome (GOLD analysis project Ga0265594, IMG submission 190147) | Saline water microbial communities from Sakinaw Lake, British Columbia, Canada - sak_2011_5_24_80m | ecosystem: Environmental > Aquatic > Non-marine Saline and Alkaline > Saline ... | reverse complement strand
GAAATTTTTTCTAAAGCTTTAGCTAAACCTTCCGGGTACCTTGTTAAAAGAGCCCCGGAGGCATCGGCTAAAAATTCTCTTTTTCGAGAAACTGCCAGCTGGATTAAGACGGCGGCAATTGGAGCTAAGATAGCGGCAATTATTCCCAAAATCATTAAAATTAATCCGCTTGAACCCCGAGAATCCCTTCTCGTCCCTCCCCAAAAACTAATTCTCAAAAACCAGTTTGAAAGCATGGCCATAATCCCGACTAAAATTACCACCACCGTACCCAAAAGTATATCTTTGTTTCCAATATGAGAAAGTTCATGGGCTAGGACCCCTTCTAATTCCGGCCTCTCTAATTTCTCTAAAAGCCCTTGAGTTACAGCTATCACAGAATTTTCAGCGTTTCTGCCGGTAGCAAAGGCATTTGGCTGTTGCTCCCCTATGATATAAATTTTTGGCAGAGGAAGACCGGCAGTAATACAAAGATTTTCTACAATTCTATAGAGCTCCGGGTTGTCTTTTTTCTCAATTTTTCTGGCCCTAGTTATCGCCAAAACAATTTTATCCGAATACCAATAAGCAAAAAAACTTTGCAAAAGAGCAATGGCTACGGCTAAAATCAAAAAAATAGAATTATCCAATAAATAACTGAAAAGCCAACCCAAAGCGATAATAAAAATCAAAAAGGCAATAAGTAATAACCAGGTTTTACGGATATTTGATTCAGCCTGAGTATATAGTGTCATAGCAAAAGTTAGAACTTCACTGATACCGGCTCTCTGGCTGCGGCTTCTTCAATTTCGAACAACTCCATTTTCTTAAAGCCAAACATTTTCGCGACCACGTTTGAAGGAACGCTTTCAATCTTGATGCGCAAATCTCTAACATTGGCGTTGTAAAAGCGCCTGGCAGCTTGAATTTTGTCTTCAGTATCACGAAGTTCCCTCTGCAGTTCCAAAAAGTTAACAGACGCTTTCAGGTCAGGGTAGTTTTCAGCCACTGCAAATAATGATTTCAAGGTGCCGCTGAGCATATTCTCAGCTTTTGCCTTCTCTTCTATTCCTTGAGCGCCCATGGCTTGGGTTCTGGCTTGAGTAACCTTTTCAAAGAGTTCTCTTTCATGGCTGGCATAGCCTTTAACGGTTTCAACTAAATTGGGAATCAAATTATATCTTCTCTTTAACTGAACATCAATATCTGCCCAGGCCTCTTTCGCCCGATTCAAAAGCAAAACCAAGCGGTTATAGGCAAAAATTACCCATAAAACAATAATAGCAGCTATTATTAAAATAATTCGAAAAGGGTTCATAATCTTAAAAATTTTTTAATTATTATCGACCTTGTCTATTGCCTATTATAGAAAATTATTCAAATTTTGGCAAATAAATAAATTACAAAACCAGACTTTTAAAAGTCTGGTTTCGGTTTTTTGCTTATTAGTCAAATCTTAGTATTCTTCGGGCATTCCCGGCATTTTCTTCTCTTTTTCTTCCGGTAATTCTGCCACTACGCATTCGGTAGTCAAAAACATACTAGCTGCCGAAACAGCATTTTCTAAAGCCGACCTAACAACTTTTGTCGGGTCAACAATACCAGCCTTCATCAAATCCTCATAGGTGTCGGTAGCAGCATTATAACCAAAACTGCCCTCCCCCTTTAGAACTTCAGCCGCTACCACTGAACCATCCCTGCCGGCATTTTGGGCAATTTGCCTTATTGGTTCCTCGAGCGCTCTTTTTAAAATTGCTATTCCGATTTTTTCTTCGCCTTCGGCCTTAATCTCTTTTAAGCTTTTTAAGGAGCGGAGTAAAGCTACTCCTCCTCCAGTAACAACTCCTTCTTCAACCGCCGCTCTGGTTGCTGAAAGGGCATCTTCGGTTTTATGCTGCCGAGCTTTCTGTTCAACCTCGGTGGCAGCTCCTACCTTAATTACTGCTACTCCGCCAGATAGCTTAGCTAACCTTTCCTGAAGCTTCTCTTTATCAAATTCTGATTCTGTTCCTTTAATTTGCTTTTTAATTTGAGAAACTCTATTTTCAATATTTCCTTTTTCTCCCTTCCCTTCAATAATTGTAGTATTCTCTTTAGTTGAGACAACTTTTCTGGCATGGCCGAACATCTTCATTTCAATTTTATCGAGTTTTAAACCAATTTCTTCTGAAATTACCTGACCACCCGTTACTATGGCAATGTCTTCTAACATCTCTTTTTTTCTATCTCCAAAACCAGGGGCTTTTATTGCCAGGGTATTAAATATTCCCCGAAGTTTGTTCACCACTAAAGTAGCTAAGGCATCTCCTTCTACTTCGTCGGCAATGATAACTAATTCTTTTTTTCCGCTTTGGGCTATTTTTTCCAGTGCCGGTAAAATTTCAGTCAGAGCCGAAATTTTTTTATCAGTGATTAAAATGTAAGGATCCTCAAATATTGCTTCCATTCTTTCGGCATCAGTAATCATATAAGGGGAGATATAACCTCTGTCAAACTGAAGCCCTTTAACAATTTCTTTTTGAAGACCGAAGGTTTTTGATTCCTCAACCGTAATCACTCCATCTTTTCCAATTTCTTCCATAACTTCGGCAATTAATTTCCCGACTTCGGGGTCTTCAGCAGAAATGGTTGCTACCTGGGCAATCTCCTCTCTCCCAGAAATAGGCTTTGATGTTTTCTTAAGAGAATCTATTACTACTTTGGCAGCTTTCTTAATTCCTTTTCTTATTGCTAAGGGATTTGCCCCAGCAGTAACATTCTTTAATCCTTCTGTGATTATGGCTTGAGCGAGCAAGGTAGCAGTGGTAGTGCCATCTCCAGCTGCATCATTAGTTTTTTCAGCCACTTCTTTAACAATTTCAGCTCCCAGATTTTCTATTTTGTCTTCAAGTTCAATTTCTTTGGCAATATTTACTCCATCATTGGTAATGGTGGGAGCTCCAAATCCTTTATCTAAAACCACATTTCGACCCTTGGGGCCCAAAGTTATCTTGACCGCATTAGCTAATTTATCTACCCCTATTTTTAATTTTCTCCGAGCTGCTTCTTGATAAAAAATTTGTTTTGCCATATTTATTCTAAAATCGCTAAGATATCTTCTTCTTTAGCAATTAAATATTCTTTATCAGCGACTTTTATTTCATTTGGACCGTATTTTGTAAACAAAACCTTTTGCCCTACTTTTACTTCTATGGGAATAATTTTGCCAGAGGAAGTTTTTCGGCCCGGCCCTACGGCAATCACTTTTCCCTCTTCCGGTCTTTCTTTTTCAGCGGTTTCGGGAAGCAAAATTCCAGTTTTTGTTTTTTCCTCTTGTTTTATCGGCTCAATGAGAATATGGTCTGAAAGTGGTTTAATCTTCATAAATCGAGTCTTAATTTATTAAGACGAAGATGGAGATGAAACTTTAGTTTCATCGATATCGAGTTTTTTACGCAGTAAAAACGAAGTCCTCTTCGCCTACCGATTTATTTTTTATCATGTTAGCACTTACGACTTTTGAGTGCTAATATTTTATTTTAGAGATTAATAAAAATCTGTCAAGCCTCTAAAAAGAAAGGCTAACGAAAAAATCATCAATTCGCTAGCCTTACTTATAGGCTTTTGTTAAGCTCCAGAAGTTTATCTTTAAAAAGTTCCCTCATTTCTTCGCTTAACTCTTCTATACCTATCCCTGGACTAACAACTATTGGCCGGACATCAGGATATTCTTCCAGATGTTTTTGAGCATCTTGAAGAGAACTTTTTATTTGAAAATTAACTATTTCTCCCTCCAAAGAAATAAACCAGCCATCTTGATGCAAAATATAATCGTGGTATCCCCATCTTGGGTATTCTCCAAAGCCCAAAATCCATTCTCGCTCTTGCCAGAGTCCCAAAACTCGAAAAACTTTTTGAGCGCTGGCTTCACCTCTTTTTAAACCTATTCTATAAAAAAGATATTTAATTCTTCTTGCTTTTGTTTTACTTCCCAAAAAAGGTGTTTTTATACGGCGTCCTTTTCTTATTCTTATAATGTATTTCACTTCACTTACCTCCTTTTCTATAAATATTTTATTTTTCGCGAACTAATTTTATTTTATCACTTTGTTTAAATATTGTCCACCCTACTTTTTGTTTTTAATAATATCAAATGTAGCTGTCGGTATTTGATACCGACAGCTCTAAAGAGCTTTACCAGAAAAAGCTTCTCTCAAATATTTACCAGTATAGGATTTACGATTTTTAGCTATTTCGTAGGGTGAACCTTCTGCAATAATATATCCACCCTCCTCGCCTCCCTCGGGTCCCAGATCTATGCACCAATCTGTGTTCTTTATACAATCGAGCTCATGCTCAATCATAATAACCGTATTTCCCTTTTCTACTAAACGCCTTAAAACAAAAATTAGTTTTTTGATGTCATCAGGATGAAGCCCAGTAGTTGGCTCGTCTAATATATATAAAGTTTTACCAGTGGCTTTTTTAGAAAGCTCGGTGGCTAACTTCACTCTCTGAGCCTCTCCGCCAGACAAAGAGGGAGCCGGTTGGCCTAATTGAATGTATCCTAACCCAACATCGTTTAAAGTTTTTAATTTTTGAAAAATTCCAGGTATTGCTTTGAAAAATTCAAGAGCTTCCTCTACTGTCATTTCCAAAACCTGGGCAATATTTTTTCCTCGGTATTCGACAGAGAGAGTTTCTTTGTTAAATCTTTTTCCTTTACATTCTTCACACTCAACAAATAAGTCGGGTAAAAAATACATTTCAATTTTTTTCACTCCCTGACCTTCACAGGCCTCGCATCTTCCTCCTTTAACATTAAAACTAAAGCGACCTAGCTGATAACCTCTAATTCTAGCCTCTCTGGTTTTAGAGAAAAGTTCTCTAATAAATGAGAAAGCTCCGGTATAGGTGGCCGGATTTGAACGGGGAGTTCTGCCAATAGGCGATTGGTCAACTAAAGCTACTTTATTGAGATTTTCCGTTCCCAAAATTTCTCGGTGTTCTCCTGGCTCTTCTTTTGCCTGATAAAATTTTTTCATTAAAGCCCGAGCTAAAATATCATTCATTAAACTGCTTTTCCCAGAACCAGAAACGCCGGTAATGCAGACAAATTTTCCCAGAGGAATTTTCACGTCAATATTTTTAAGATTATGCTCCTTTGCCCCTTTAATTAATAAAAACCTCTTTTCATCACGGGATGGCTTCCTGGCGGGATGGCTTCCCGCCGGTAATTTGATTTCCACTTTTTTTCGTCCGGCTAAATAATCTCCGGTAAGAGTATGAGCTTTTATAAGCTCTCTCGGTGTTCCCTCAAAAATCACTCGGCCTCCTTTCTTTCCAGCTCCTGGTCCGATGTCAATTACCCAATCTGCTGCCTTAACTGCGTATTTACTATGCTCTACTACTATCACCGTATTCCCCAAATCTCTTAATTTTTTTAAAGTTTCAATTAATCTTCCCTGGTCCCTGGCATGAAGACCAACCGATGGTTCGTCTAAAATATATAAAACTCCGGTTAATTTTGAACCGATTTGAGTAGCCAATCTTATCCTCTGTTCTTCGCCTCCAGCTAAAGTATCGGCTTTTCTGTCTAAAGTCAGATAATCTAAACCAACATCAATTAAAAATTGCAATCTATTGATTATTTCTTTAATAATTGGCTGGGCGACCTTAAAGGAGATTTTCTCCTTTAAGGAAATATTTTCAAAAAATTCTTTTATCTTATCAATGCTCATTCCGACAATCTGATCAATAGACTTCCCTACTACAGTAACTGCCAACACTTCTGGCTTTAATCTCTTGCCCTGGCATTTCTCACATTTTTTCTCAACCATATATTTCTCAATTTCCTGACGAGCCGCTTCCGAGTCAGTTTGATAATATCTTCTTTCCAGATTAGGAATTACTCCCCCAAAAGATCCATTTCCATAAAGAATAATATCTAAAATTTTTTTTGATAGATTTTTAACGGGCGTATGCAATGAAAATTTACATTTTTCTGCCAAGTCGGTGAGCTGCCACCAAAAATAACCCTGTCTTCCTATTTTATGGGAAGCATGAGCCCAGGGGAAAATTGCTCCTTCTGAAAGAGATAAATTTGGGTTAGGAATAACCAATGAAGGCTCAACTTCTAACTTTTCTCCCAGCCCCTGACATGCTGGGCAAGCTCCATAAGGACTATTGAAAGAGAAAAATCTCGGTTCTAATTCCGACAAAGAAATCCCGCATTCCTCACAGGCAAAATGCTCACTGAATATTAGGTCATTAGGTTTTAGGTATTTAGGCTTTAGGTTTTGATTTACGATAACGATGCCTTTCCCCAGCTTCAAGGCAGTCTCCACTGAATCAACCAATCTTGATTTATCCAAATCCTTATCAATTATCAGTCTATCCACCACCACCTCAATATTATGTTTTTTCTGTCGATCAAGGGTTTTTCCCAGAGCTTCTTCGACCCGATAAATTATTCCATCAATCCTCACCCTGATGAAACCGGCTTTTTGAATTTCTTCCAAGATTCCATGATGCTCCCCTTTTTTGCCGCGAATCACCGGACCTAAAATCGTAATTTCTGTTTTCGCTGGCAAATTGAGAACCTGATTGGTGATTTGATCAATTGTTTGGCGGGAAATTGACTTTCCACATTTTGGACAGTGGGGTTTTCCCACTCTGGCAAACAAAAGCCTGAGATAATCATAAATTTCAGTAATGGTGCCTACTGTCGAACGAGGATTATGGGCTGCTTTTCTTTGATCGATTGAAATTGCGGGAGAAATTCCTTCGATTTTATCAACATCAGGTTTTTTCATTACCCCCAAAAATTGCCTGGCATAAGCAGATAATGATTCGACATATCTCCTTTGACCTTCAGCGTATAAAGTATCAAAAGCTAAAGAAGACTTTCCAGAACCAGAAATACCGGTGATCACCACCATTTTATTTTTGGGAATATCCAGGTCTATATTCTTTAAATTGTGAACCCTGGCTCCTCGAATTTTAATAAAATCACCTTTCATGGAAGTTATCTATTATACTCCAAATTTCCGAATCTTTCAAGAAGGGGTAAAATAAAGATGGCGAAGAGGACTTCGTCCATCGAGTCGAAGACAAGACGAAAGAAGAAAAACTTTTCTTCGCACTCTTCTTCACCTACCCGAGTCGCAACGAAGGGTGGAGAAGAGATTTATCTCTTCGAGTCGCTTCCTTCGGAAGCTCGGTTAATGAAAAAGATTTTTCCTTGGTTAATTTTAATTACCTTTATCGTTGTAGTTTTTGCATTTCTTTTAATTGAAATCTATCGATTTACGAAATCAATAGATTATTCTGAGCTAATAACAAGTAAATTAAGCAAGGAAAAAACAATCACTGTAATCTTGGTAGGCGATATAATGCTTGACCGAGGGGTGGAATATATGGTTGAAAAGGAGGGAAAAGGAGATTTTAGGTTTCCTTTTTTGAAAATCGCTGATGATTTAAAAGAAGCAGATCTTCTTTTTGGAAATTTGGAAGGGGTAATTTCCGATAAAGGAATTAAGGTTGGCAGTATTTATTCTTTTAGAGCGGACCCAAAAGCAATTGAGGGTTTAAGTTTTGCCGGCTTTAATATTTTATCTTTGGCTAATAATCACGCCTTTGATTACGCAAGAGAAGCTTTAGAAGATTGCTTAGCTAAGCTAAATAATACGGGAATTGGTTATGTTGGAGCTGGTTTTAATGGAAAAGAGGCTTATTCTCCCTTTGTTAAGGAAGTTGAGGGTATTAAAATTGCTTTTTTAGCTTATACTAATTTAGGTTCTCCAAATTGGGGGGCGACCGAGAATTCCTCAGGAATCGCTTGGGTTGACTGGAAAAATCTTGAAAAAATTAAAAAAGATATTCAAACAGCAAAAAACCAGGTTGATATTGTAATAGTTTCTCTGCATTCTGGTGAAGAATACTCAAACGAACCAACGAAATTTCAGGTTGAATTCTCTAAAATGGTGATTGAGGCCGGAGCAGATTTAATAGTCGGCCACCACCCTCACGTAATTCAACCGAACGAAAAATACCTTTCGGCAAGCTCAGGACAAGCTGGCTGGATTTTTTACAGTTTGGGAAATTTCATTTTTGATCAAAGTTTTTCAGAAGAAACAATGAAAGGACAAATTGTTGAAGTTTTGATAGAAAACAAACAGATAAAAAAAATTATTGCAGAAGAAATTAAAATTAACAAATTTTTCCAGCCCGTAATTAAAAATGAATAAATTTAAATTTTTACCAAAAAATAAAATTTCTCAGCTTCCTAAAACTCCCGGGGTCTATAGTTTCAATAAAGGACGAAATCTCCTTTATATTGGCAAGGCGGCAAATATTAAAGAAAGAGTAAAACAACACAAAGAGTTGCTTAGCTTAGCTAATCAACTGGGTTATATTAAAACTGATTCGGAAATTGAGGCCTTGATTTTGGAGGCGAATTTAATTAAAAAATATCAGCCAAAATATAATGTAATATGGCGGGATGATAAAAATTATTTCTTTGCGGGAATTACCAAAGAGGAATTTCCGCGAGTCTATATTACTCATCAACCTGCCAAAATTTTTGTTTCACAAAAACTTAAGCAGGCAAGCCCAAAATCTACTTATATTGGTCCTTTTGTAGATGGTACTTCCTTAAAAGCAACTTTAAAAATTTTGAGAAAGACTTTCCCTTATCGGAGCTGTAATAAAATTCCCAATCACCCCTGCCTTTGGTATCAATTAGATAGATGCCCGGCTCCTTGTCTGTTAAAATCTAAAACTGCTCAACAAATTCCGATACTTGAAAGCAAAATAAAACAAGAGGGCCAGAGAAATACTAAAAATTTAATTAAAATTCTTCAGGGAAAGAAAACAAAAGTTTTAAAAGATTTTAAAAAAGAAATGAAAAAATTTTCAGGTGTTCAAGGTTTCGAAAAAGCGGCAAAAATCAGAGACCAAATTCAGGCACTTGAAAAAGTAATTTCTCATTCAAAAATATTCCCCGAGGATGTCGGTATCAAATACCGACAGAAGGAAGAGTGGAAAACAATTCAAAAAACTTTACAAAAAATTTTAAAATTAAAATATAGAATTTCTCGAATTGAAGCTTATGATGTTTCAAACATCCAAGGTCAGGAAGCTACAGGCGCTATGGTAACTTTTATTAATGGTAAGCCAGAAAAAAGTCAGTACCGCAAATTCAAAATCAGGATAGCCGGCAAACCGAATGATGTGGCTATGCTCAAAGAAATATTATATAGAAGAATCAACCATCCTGAATGGCCCTTTCCAGATTTAATTTTAATTGATGGAGGGAAAGCCCAACTAAATGCGGCTCTTCACTGTTCAATGAATTCAAAATTCATTTCACAGATAAAAGTCGCGGCTCTGGCGAAAAAGAAAAATGAATTATTTATTGAGAGAAGAAAACAGCCGATTTTGCTTAAAAAATTGCCGAGGGAAGTTTTTAATTTAATTTTGCAACTTCGCGATGAGGCCCATCGATTTGCGCTCAGCTACCATAAAATGTTAAGAAAAAAGAAATTAATAGGAGGTTGACTTTGAATTAAATATTTGCTACCCTTTATATACATGAGCGAAACGAAAGGTAAAGATGAAGGCAAACTCCGTGCGAAGGAGGCAAACTTCATTGACTTATGAGGCGTCTATTATTACAAATTATTGCTGGGATTTTAGGAATCTTACTGGCTGTAAAATTTGTTCCCGGCGTAGAATTCATAGGTCCTATATTTGTTATTCCAGGGCCGGGGGTAGAATTAAGCCAGGTCTTGGGAACTTTAGTTTTTGTGGGAGCTTTTTTGGGATTTCTTAATTTTTTTGTAAAACCAATTTTAGATAAAATAGCCCTACCTCTAAGAATTATTACTTTTAATCTTTTCGGTCTGGTTATTTCCATGGGATTAATCTGGGTAGTTGATATTTTCTTTAAGGAGTTGATTATTCAGGGCCTTTTACCTCTTTTTTGGATAACGCTAATTCTCTGGGGGCTAAACTTAGTCCTCTCTCAATTTATTACTAAAAGGTCATTCTTTAAGAACGCATGAAAGAGTATTTACCCTTACTCCAAATTATAGTTGCGGTCGTTTTAATCGTCTTCATTCTCTTACAACAAGGGGGAAGTGCCCTTGGGTCGGCCTTCGGGCAATCCGGCGGGGGGTTTTATTCTACTCGTCGGGGTATTCAAAAAAAAATCTTCTGGGGAACAATAGTCCTTGGCGTTTTTTTTGTGGTCTTGGCTCTTTTAAATTTGATTTTCTAATGTCTTTTTTTCGCAAAACAAAGAGAATTTTCGAAAATCTTAAAGGGAAACTGCTCCCTAAATCCTTTCCTTCTTTTGCAAAATGGAAACAAATTCTCCGTATTTTAACAAAGAGAGAAAAGATAGTACTGGCTATTTTTTTGATTTTATTTTTCGGTTCTTCTCTTTTCCTCGGTCTCAATTTTTATTTTAAAAATACTGAAATAAAGCCTGCCATTGGCGGAACTTATAAAGAGGGCCTAATTGGTTATCCCAGATTTATTAATCCAATCTATGGGGAGAATTCTGATACGGATCGAGATTTGGTTCAGCTCATTTTTTCAGGTTTAATGAAATACAATCAGAAAGGAGAAATTGTTCCAGAC
>Ga0265594_1003393_pt1 | contig 10611 bp, 8 predicted proteins | sample saktaG_11_FD_190147 | JGI IMG/M metagenome (GOLD analysis project Ga0265594, IMG submission 190147) | Saline water microbial communities from Sakinaw Lake, British Columbia, Canada - sak_2011_5_24_80m | ecosystem: Environmental > Aquatic > Non-marine Saline and Alkaline > Saline ... | reverse complement strand
TGTTGAATTAAAAGGATATAAAAAAGCATCTTAAGAATTGTTAAAAAAATGTTAATAAAAATTGTTTAAATTATTTTTTTTAACCATAGAATTCGGAAAAGAAAAATTGATGACTGCTGACTATGGACTTGTAAAATTTTCGCATTCCTGTTTGCGATTAGTATAAAAAGAAATGCCTAAAATTAACTAAAATTAAAAATCAGTCGGACGCCTGACCGATGCCTACGAATAACTATTGTTCAAATACTTAATGTTAATTAATAATAGCAAAGCCCCGCACATAATTTATGTGCGGGGAAGATAAATGACAACTAATGACAGTGAGCCCCGATATTCATCGCAAACAAATGACTATAAATGACTTAATGACTATTACGCAAAATATATAATAAAGACATCAAATAAATGATAATCTTAACTTATAATGAAAGAAACAGAGCCGAAAATAAAAATCAATAATCTAAATGTTTTTCATGGTAATCATCACACTCTGAAAGATATAAATATCAAAGTTCCAAAACAAAGAATTACTGCTGTTATAGGTTCTTCGGGCTGTGGAAAGACAACATTGCTAAAATGTTTGAACCGACTTACTGATTTGTATGACAACATAAAAGTTACAGGAGAAATTATAATTAATAATGAAGACATTTTGCATTCTAAAAAAGATATTACAGAGATAAGACGTGAGATGGGTCTGCTCTCTCAAATGCCATATCCTTTGCCTATGAATATTTATAATAATGTAGCTTATGGTCTAAGAATTAGTGGTAGGAAAAAGAAAAAATTATTAGATAAACGTGTTGAATATTATCTAAAACAAGCTAATCTGTGGGAAGAGGTTAAAGATAGATTAAAAGACACTGCTTCTTCATTATCATTAGGACAGCAACAACGTTTGTGCCTGGCAAGAGGATTAACTGTTGACCCTGACATAATCCTTGCCGATGAACCAACATCTGCATTAGACCCGGTGTCTAGCAATGCTATTGAAGAAAGATTTATAAAACTAAAACAATACTATACTATAGTGTTAGTTACTCATACTTTACGACAGGCAAAAAGATTAGCTGATTATGTTGTATTTATGTATCTCGGTGAAGTAGTAGAACAAGGACCTGCTGACGAATTTTTTAATAATCCTAAAATGGACAGAACCAAATCTTATCTTAAAGGAACTTCAAATTAATAGAAGTCCCCTTAAAATACAACTGCTTTTATTCAGGTGTTTTCGCCTTATCTGTTAATCATTATCTTACCTGTTATATTTTCAGAAGATGCTTTTATATTATAAAAGTAAAGCCCATTATGAAGTTCTGAGACATCTAATTTTAATACTTTTTTGTTAGCTGTATAATTTTTATCAATTACTTTTCTGCCTTGCAAATCAAATAACTGCACTTTGATATTTCCTTTATATTTTGGATTTAATTCAACAGAAACAATATTTTTAGCAGGGTTAGGATAAATTATAACATCTTTAACAGAATTATTTTCTTTAACAGATACAGGATAATATGTAATTCCCAAAGCATCTATATACAACACACTATTGAGTCCAACATAGTTGGTATCATTTATCATATTTCCTGATGAAAAACTGATATTAACAGTATCGGCATAAGGCCATGAATTATATGTTAAAGGGACTTCAAAGTAAGTATAAGTGCTTGCAGGCGCAAGTTTAAACATATTACTATCTAACAAGATAGTAGAATCAAGACCTGTATCATATCTGTAAGAGGCGATATAAGCAAAACCAGTGTCTATACCATCAGGGAAGTATTTATAATATCCCGTTAATTTTTCCGGATTTTGGGACACAGGTTTTCCGCCTTCCGGACCATTTTCACCCATCCACCCATTAGTTATAAATCCTAATGTATCATCATAAAATACTACATTTCTTAATTTTAATGCATAGGTTCCATCATAGGCGTCAGTAGTTTTTGTTGCAGAAGTATCTCCTGTTTGAAAAATAAAAGAATTTATTGTTACCCAGTCATCAGGTTCTTCTGTTGAGACAGATGTCCAGTTTTCAAAATCTCCATTAGGAAAAGGTGCAATGCCACTTCCTATAAATTCTAATCCGTCAACATAAAGACAACTTCCCGGATATTGTGTGCCATTGAAGTTTGAACTAAGGATGTAAGCTCTCAAAGTATCAGGAGTAGCAGGCAGATAAGAAATTTTATATTTGAATTCTGTATAACCTAATTGTGTTCCTAAAAAAATTCCGGATCCAGACCCCATTATGCTTCCTCCACTATAAAATAGCACTATTACAAATGCTGTATCATCAGTAAGAATGTTATATTTAGCAAAACCTGTTAATGAATCGGGTTTGTCAGTATATGGTATCTCAAGGAGTAATCCACCGTAAACCGTATCATTACCACTGACAATAGTTTCAAGTTTTGCAGCATAAGTTCCGGAATGGCTATCTGTAACTTTAAATACATTTCCCGAACCTGTAAGCATATAAGCTTGTGAATTTGAAGTTTGAAAGCTATCCGGTTCATCATAAAAAACCTGTTGGGACCAGTTTTCAAAACTTCCATTAAGAACTGATTGTGAAAAAGTTGTTGCTGAAGCAATCAACACAAAAAACGATAAAATAAGTAAATTTTTTTTCATAATTAATAGATTTTAAGATTAAACATTAAATATTATTTTTTGCAAAGATATAAATTTGTGAATAAAAAGAAATAATTTTTTTTTGCTAAATTTTGTTTTGAGATGCCAAAAAAAATATTTTACTTTAAAAGATGGAGATTCCTCATTAACAATTTAACACCAGTAGAGACGAGGCATGCCTCGTCTCTACAAACAAATATCAAACAATTTAACCATATAGCCATATAACAGTTTAGCCATTTAGCAATTTAACCTGTTTTTCAATACTTCTCAATATATTTTCTGTTGCTCCTTTTTTATTTTCAATATAATTTTTAGATATTTTTGATGTCTGTGCCAGGAAATTACTGTCATCTAATAGCTCTTTGGTTTTACTAATGAGCTTATTGCTGTTTGTTACACAAAAGGCACCTTCTAATTTTATTAAGTCCTTTGCTTCCTGAAATTTATTATAATTAGGTCCAAAGATGATAGGATTTTCAAAACTTGCCGGCTCTAATATATTATGAATTCCTTTGCCAAAACCTCCGCCTATATATGTTATTGTAGCATATTGATAAAGATGAGAGAGTATTCCTATAGAATCTATTATCAAAACATTTATTGTATTAATATTATCTTGTGTTGCTTCTGATAGTTTAAGTGTTTTTACTTTAAATTTATTTATTATCTCATTTATATGTTCTTTATTTATCTCGTGCGGAGCAATTAAAAATTTTAAATTATCAGATATATTATTATTAATAAAAACAGATAAAAGGTCTTCATCTTTTGGCCATGTGCTACCTGCTACAAATAAATTCTTATCCTGTTTAAATAGTTCTATTAAAGGAAATGATTTTTTTTGTTTGGAAATAGCAAAGACACGGTCAAAACGTGTATCGCCTGTTACAGATACATTGTTGATTTTAATAGAATTCAACAGTTTTTCGGATTCTGTGTTTTGGACAAAAAAATGAGTTATATTATACAATTGTTTTCTAAACCATAGTCCATACCATTTAAAGAAATATTGCTCCGGACGAAAAATGGCAGATACAATAAATACGGGTATATTTTTTTTATAAAGTATATTCAAATAATTAAACCAAAATTCATATTTAATGAAGAATACTATTTTTGGCTCAACAAGTTCTATAAATTTTGTAGCTTTAGCTTTTGTGTCAATGGGAAGATAAAAGATATAATCAGCATTTTTGTAGTTTTTTCTTATTTCATATCCTGAAGGAGAAAAGAATGTTAATACAATTTTATATTCAAGATAATTTTGTTTAAACAGTTCAATTATTGGTCGTCCTTGTTCAAATTCGCCTAATGAAGCACAGTGGAACCAAACAATTTTTTCATTATTATTTTTAACAGCAGATTTTATTTTTTGAAATAAATTTTTTCTTCCGAAAATCCACAAACGAGATTTTTTGTTGAATAAACCCGTAATAACAATGCCGAAATAATATAATTTTATTATAATATTGTATAAATAAGCCATATTAAGTTATATTATTATCCAAAAAAATATAGAAAATTTTTTAATACTGAAACAAGCACTGAATCAGGCGACTGCCTGAACCCCAATTCCATCAGGCATTCGTCAGTAGCCGAACTTGACTGCCTGATTGGATTTTATATTGTATAATTTACCAGTAATTATTGAGACGATACAATATCTTAACCAAAATTAAATCATAAAATATCATAAGCAATCAGTGTTTATCAGCATTCTATTTAAACTTGCTAATTTTTTATTTATTTATGTCCAAAAATAAATAAAAAATATAACTTCGCAGGATTTTATTTATTGTGTATAATAAATTATTACATGTAGAGATAAAAAAAAATTATACTTTTGTCTATTGTCATTTAAAAATTTATTTTTAAATTTGTTGAAATATTTGCATCATCAAAAATTAATTTTCATGAACAATCAGGCATTCGTCAATAGCCGAACATGACTGCCTGATGAAAGATGACAATAAAACAATTAAAAAAAAGGATATAATATGAAAATTCCATTAACAGCGTTATTAATTTTTACTTATATAATCAGTTTTTCACAAACAGTATATATGAAAGTGAACAAAACTGATGGCAGCTATGAACTGTATAACATTGAGGATATCCGAAAACTTACTTTCAGCAATCTTATTACGGATAATCCGGAACAATTTCATACAATAATGAACAATTTTAGTATTCTGAAAAGTTATCCCAATCCATTCAGCAATTCAACAACAATTAAGTATGAAATGCCTGATAATGGAAATATTGATATTAAAATTTTTGATATTAACGGAAAATTTGTCCGAACCCTTTATTCAGGCATACAGGATAAAGGATTACACAAGATATCCTGGGATAGCAAAAACAACACAGGCAATAAAGTGCCTGATGGTATATATATCTGTAAGGTAAAATATGATGGGAAATTATTTACAAACAAAATTATTTATTTAAACTAAAAAAAGAAAAAAATTATGAAAAAATTATGTCTTTTAACATTAATGCTTTTTGTTTCCTGTTTTTTATTTTCACAGGAAATAAATGTTCACAAGACCGATGGTTCAACAATAACTTATCCATTGGCAGAGATTGATAGTATTACGTTTACGATAGATACTACAGGCACTTTCACCTGTGGCACTTCTACTGTTACTTTTACTTACAGAGGTTCTTCAGTTACTTACGGAACTGTATCACATAATAGCGAATGCTGGCTTGACAGGAATCTTGGTGCTTCACAGATAGCTACTGCTTATAATGATGAAAATGCTTATGGTGATTTGTTTCAGTGGGGACGACTTGATGATGACCATCAAGGTATTACATGGACAAACTCTACAACAGGAACACCTGACCATGGCACCACATCAACAAATTCATCAACAGATGTTCCTGGTCATAGTAATTTTATTTTAGAGCCAAATGATCCTTGGGACTGGCGTGATCCTCAAAACAATAATTTATGGCAGGGTGTATCAGGAATAAACAATCCTTGTCCAAGCGGTTGGCGAATACCAACAGAAGCAGAGTTGGAAACAGAGCGAACAAGTTGGGGCACAAACGATTACAATGGTGCTTATGCCAGTCCTTTGAAACTTGTTGTAGCCGGTTACCGTAACGACGGCGATGGCGCGCTTAGCAATGCGGGTAGCGGCGGCTACTGTTGGAGTTCTACGGTTGCTGGCATCAACGCCCGCTACCTCTACTTCTCCAGCGGCTATGCGACTGTGAATAGTTACGACCGTGCATTCGGCTTCTCTGTTCGCTGTATTAAGGATTAAAGACACTTTGATAATTTGACACTTTGACCCTTTACCAACACGTCCCGTAGGGCGTGTTGGTTTTCGAAATTTTTTTAACATTAAAAACGTTTTTAACAAAAGTCATAAAATATCCATATCTCCACCCAACCTGCCTGCCGCAGGCAAGACAAAAAAATTTGAATTTTAGAATTCTTAAAAATTGCGAAAAACAAAAATCAATCAGGCAGTTGCCTGATAACAATTAGAATATCAAGTGATTATATAATATATCAAAATAAAACTACTCATTTTATATTTAGAGTTATTAAAAGTAATTATTTGGAAAATATTTTTTTTATTAAAGATAATTTCCCCGAAGGGGAAAAATATTAATAACTCCGTATGCAATGCGGAGTTAAAGGAATAATAAATTATGTTACAACCCTGAAAGGGTTGAATAAAACTGGCATAAAAATTGTTTTTCTATTCAATCCTTTCAGGATTGATGTTGATATGATTAGTTAAATACCACAGGTTGCACCTGTGGTTATTAAAATTAAATCCCTTTCGGGATTTTTCGTTATTGATAAAGAAAATGTTCAAAAATAATATATTTTTTTATTGAATTTTAAGAAATCTAAAATTAGGAAAAAATAGTTAATTTTTTTTAAAAATATTACAAAAATACAAGAAATTTTATGAAAATTTATGAATTCTAAATTTATAAATAAACTCCAACAAATTTAGTAGTAATAAAATTCATTTACCTGTCTTTTATATAAAGGTATTATCCAGCCCACTTTAATACCATAGAGCAGGTCTAAACGTTTAGAAGTATCTTTTTGCATTGTATCAAAGTTAAAGTCCCTTCTGCATTGTGTCCATGCCTGTGTAAACTCAATTCCGGCAAAAAAGTTTGCTATTCTGCTGTTTCCTAAATATATATATCCTATAAATTCGCTTATTCCAAGACCATTGGTAAGTCGGTCATAGCCCTTTTTGTAATCATTTTTTAGATGTGGTGCCACATTGTCTGTAACTTCTATCCTTATTTTATGTTGTAATAGTCCAACACTACCAATAAGCATTATTCCTGAATTTTTATTTGAACCTAATACAGGAAATATTTTGCCAAATTTAGCGGAAGTATAAAAACCTCTTTCATATAATTTTATATCTGCAATCATACCGTTTCCGTCAATTATTTCTCCACTCGTTGTTGAGATAGAATCAAAAATGTTGTTTTCTTTTATTTTACCACCAAAGAGATAATTAAAATCAACTCCTATTATCCAGTTTTTGTTTGTTTTTATTAAAAAGTTAAGCCCAATATTAGAATTATTGCCAAATCTGTCTGCAAGATTAGCACCTGGAATCTGATATGAATACGAAAAAGTGAACATTGGAGTAAAGATACAGGAATCTTTTGTTATGCTTTGAGCAAAAATTTTAGATAAGATTAAAAAGGAAAATACAAAGAATAAAATCGTTATTTTTAATTTCATAAAAATTAATATTTATAATTACAAACTTACAAAAAATAAATTTATTATAGATGATATAAAAATCTGTGTAAAAATTTATAAATTAATTATGAAGAAAGATTAAAAAAAAGTTATAATTTTGGCAAAAAAACAAATTAAATTTGGAAACAAAAAAAGTATAAGATGGCAGGAATTAAACCAGCTGAGGTATCGGCAATATTACGACAACAATTGTCAGGATTTAAGTCAGAATCTGAATTGGAAGAAGTTGGCACCGTATTACAAATAGGTGATGGTATTGCCCGTATATATGGCTTAACCAATGTTCAGGCAGGTGAGATTGTGGAATTTGAGAATACAGGATTAAAAGCTATTACATTAAATCTTGAAGAAGATAATGTGGGCGTTGTGTTACTTGGAGAGGCAAAAACTGGAAGAGAAGGGGATTTGGTAAAAAGAACAGGAAAAATTGCATCTATTGATGTAGGAGAAGGATTGTTAGGACGAGTCATTAACACATTAGGAGAACCACTTGATGGAAAAGGAGAAATAAAAGGTAAAACTTATAGAATGCCTTTGGAAAGAAAAGCTCCTGGCGTTATTTTTCGTCAGCCGGTTAACGAACCTTTACAAACAGGCATTAAACCTATTGATGCAATGATTCCTATTGGAAGAGGTCAAAGAGAACTGATAATTGGTGACAGACAGACAGGCAAGACAGCAATTGCTATTGATACAATTATTAACCAGAAAGAAAATTACGAAAATGGTAAACCTGTATATTGTATCTATGTTGCAATAGGTCAAAAAGGGTCTTCTGTAGCCAGCATAGCAAAGGTATTAGAAGAGAAAGGGGCTATGAAATATACAATTATCGTAATGGCAACAGCTGCTGATCCTGCTGCTATGCTGTTTTATGCTCCTTTTGCCGGTGCTGCTATTGGAGAATATTTTAGAGATACAGGACGACCTGCTTTAATTATTTATGATGACCTTTCAAAACAGGCAACTGCTTACAGGGAAGTATCATTATTGTTAAGACGACCACCGGGACGGGAAGCATATCCCGGAGATATATTTTATTTGCATTCAAGATTGCTTGAAAGAGCTGCAAAGATTATAAATTCTGATGCCGTTGCTTCACAAATGAATGATTTGCCTGAAGTTATAAAGCCAATGGTAAAAGGTGGTGGCTCTTTAACTGCTTTACCTATTATTGAAACACAGGCAGGCGATGTTTCTGCTTATATACCGACAAATGTGATTTCTATTACTGATGGACAAATTTTTTTGGAAAAAGACCTTTTTAACAGAGGAATTCGTCCGGCAATTAATGTTGGTATATCTGTATCAAGAGTTGGAGGAAATGCTCAGATAAAGTCAATGAAAAAGGTTGCAGGAACTTTAAAGTTGGATCAGGCACAATATCGTGAACTTGAAGCTTTTGCGAAATTCGGATCTGATATGGATGCTGCTACATTGGATGTCATTAATAAAGGAAATAGAAATGTAGAAATTCTTAAACAATTACAATATGTTCCTATGCCTGTAGAAAAACAAATAGCAATTATTTTTTGCGGAACAGAAGATTTATTGGGAAGTGTGCCAGTAAAAAAAATTCAGGAATTTGAAAAAGAATATATAAATTATCTTGAATTAAATCATCAGGATGTGCTTGAAACATTGAAACAAGGAAAACTTACAGAACAAGCAATAGAGATTATGAAAAAGACCGCTAAAGAAATATCAGTTAGTATAGCAGAATAAAAAATATACCTTGTCATTTATTTCGGTTTTGCTCAATACAAGTGGCTTCGCTGTCATTTGTTTGCTTTGCTCACTGTCATTTATGGTCATTTGGCTTCGCCGTCATTTGTTCGCTTTACTCACTGTTATTTGTGGTCATACTGAAACAAGTTCAGCACAAGTTTTGACTTCACTGTCATTTAGTTGCTTATTGACTATTTAATGACAACTAATGACAACTAATGACAATTAATGACAATTAATGACTATTTAATGACAACTAATGACAATTAATGACAATTAATGACTATTTAATGACAACTAATGACAATTAATGACAATTAATGACAATCAATGACAATCAATGACAACTAATGACAACTAATGACAATCAATGACAATTAATATATAAAATGGCTAATTTAAAAGAAGTTAGGATAAGAATAACATCTGTAAAATCAACACAGCAGATAACCAGAGCAATGAAAATGGTGGCAGCATCCAAGTTAAGGAAAGCTCAGGTTACTATCTTAAAGCTCCGTCCTTATGCTTTTAAGCTAAACGAAGTTATGAGTAATATAATTAAAGATGAAAAATGTTTAGAATATTCTCACAAAAATGTATATTTAAAGATAAGAGAAGAAAAAAAAATATTATTAGTTGTTATTGCTTCAAACAAAGGATTATGTGGCGCTTTTAATTCTAATATTATAAAAGCTGCCAATAATCTTATAAGAGATAGATATTCTAAACAGGCAGATAAAACACAGGGTGATTTGAGTTTAATTTGTATTGGCAAAAAGGTCTCTGATTTCTATACAAAAAAAGGATATAATGTTGTTGGAACTTATGACCAATTGTTTGATTCATTAACATTTGATAATGTTGTGCCTGTTGCTGAAAAAATTATGAAATCTTTTGTTAATAAAGAGTATGATAGAGTTGAAATTATTTATAATGAATTTAAGAATGCAGCAAAGCAAGTATTAACAACAGAACAATTTTTACCTGTTATATTTGAACATACACAAATTTCAGAAAAAAGTAAAATTCCAACAGATTTTATCTTTGAGCCAAATAAAGAAAGAATTATTAATGAGTTAATACCAAGAGTTTTAAAGATACAGTTTTATAAAGCATTATTAGATTCCAATGCTTCGGAACAAGGTGCAAGGATGACTGCTATGCATATAGCTACTGATAATGCAACAGAAATGTTAAAAGATCTTAAACTATCATATAACAAAGCCCGCCAATCTGCTATTACTACAGAAATGCTTGAAATTGTCAGCGGTGCTGAAGCTTTAAAAGGATAAATTTTAGCACAGATTTCAGTCATTTATATATCTTTTTTGTAACCGTTCACACCTTATTTTTTGTAAACCATATTTTGTGGTGTATATATATTGTTACAAAAATTTCTAATTGCTCTAATTGACCTAATTGCTCTAAAAAATGACCAATGTTTACCCTGTTGAATGCTTGCCATATAGAATGTGGAG
>Ga0265594_1003390_pt1 | contig 10620 bp, 8 predicted proteins | sample saktaG_11_FD_190147 | JGI IMG/M metagenome (GOLD analysis project Ga0265594, IMG submission 190147) | Saline water microbial communities from Sakinaw Lake, British Columbia, Canada - sak_2011_5_24_80m | ecosystem: Environmental > Aquatic > Non-marine Saline and Alkaline > Saline ... | reverse complement strand
TAAGGTTAATATTTAATCCTTCTAATTGAAGAAATTCTTTCGCACAAATAGGATATAATCTTTTTTCAATTGGTGCTATAGCGCCTAAAAAATCTTGCAATTCCTGTGCCTTTTTAGGGTAAATGGACCAGTTTTTAGTAAGCCATCTATATAATTCGGGACATAAATTTGCCATAAGACCACAATAACCTGATATACCATCTCGCAAACTTTGTAATAATGTAGCAGAATTTGCATTAAAAACTTTAAGTGAACTTCCCTTTGTTACTTTCAGTTTTTCTCTCATGTTATTAATATCACAGCTAGTATCTTTTAAAAACACGAATCTATCTCTATCTATTGATATACACCATTTTATTAGTGCCGGTGAAATTAAACGCTTATATGGATATGGACACTCATATAAACCCAGTAAAACATTATTCGAAAGTGCTGTTAGAAATTTTTCAAAATTCTTTTTCCATATATCATCTGATTCATCTTGTGATGCAAAACGATTAACTAATAATACCACTGCGTTTACACCTGTAGATGTTATTCTTTTTATTTCCTCAATTTGGCATTCTATCGTATTAGAAACATGTCCTGATGCAATAATTGGTATACGTTTTTTCACTTTTTTTACAATAAAACGCGCTAATTCTTCTCTTTCATCAAGAGACAAATAAAACATTTCGCTAGATTGACATACCGCAAATAATCCATCTACATTCGCTTTAAGATACCACTCTATCAATTCTCCAAGTCCTGAGTAATCTATCTTATTAGAATCTGTAAATGGAGTAATCATAGTAGGCCAAACTCCACTTGGTATTGTTTGATTCATTATCATTCCTTCCTTTGTTTATTGATTTTATAATAAATAAAAAGTACGTAATACAAATTATTGATCAGTTTTAAGAACATAGTACACCATTCTGATAAACGCCATATTTCTTAGCAGCTAATACTAAAGCGTCAATATTTTCTTTTTTGGTACTTCGAGGAACCACACATCCCGACCCCAGTATAAAACCACCTCTTCTTCCTGCCCCTGTCATACATATCCTTGCTTCTTTTATTATTTCATCACATGTGTTATTTACAAAAGATAGTGTATTGACACCGCCCATTAGAGAGATTTTATCTCCAGCATATTCTCTCGCCTGTTGACATGTAAATCCTCCCAATGGATCTAGCGGTGCAATACAATCAAGACCTATATCTATAAGATCTTTAATAATTGGTAAAACGTTTCCACATATATGACAATAAATACGAACTTTAGTATCATAGTGATGTAATTCGTCGCAAACAATTTTCATATAAGGTTTAACAAATTCTCTAAAATGCTGTGGTGATATTACAGACATATTAGCAATAGAATCATTTAATCGTAATACTTTTAATCCTATGTCTATATTAAATTTACCTTTTTCAATTGCAATTTCTACCCCTTTCTCCATCGCAGCATGTACCAATTTAGGCTCTTCAATTAAATCAAACATTGCAGCATTCATTCCACGTAAACATTCATAAAATGCTAATGTTGCTGATGAACAATCTCCTATCAATGCCATCTGATCTCCCGCTAATTTCATTATTTTTTTTTGCCTTGATTCCCATCCTATTTCTTTTAAAAATTTCTTGTTAGGAACTGCTATCCGTTTAACATCTTCTATCTTATTAATTATAGGACTTTTTGCAGCCCAAAAATGATGATGAGCCATCATATAGGGATCTTCAAGATGGTAATCCACAGCGTTATCAAGATGGGTAATCAACCCACCTTTCATGTCAATTTTACCAATACACCTTCCACCCCTAATTTCATACACCTTATCATCCTGCACTTCAATCTTTCGTTCCGGAAAATGAAATTGCCTTACTGCGTCAATTCCTAACATAATGCCAGCTTCAATGATTACTCGTAAAGCTGTTTCTGGACTTTTAATAACATCATATAAAGATGTTCCTGTTAATTTTGCTGCTAAATCAACCCATATCTTTGGTACAACAGGTATCCTATCAGGTATTCCATTATTAATTGCTATATAAAACCTCTGTATGGCATTCATTTGTATTTGCCTCCTAAATTCAAAAATATAATCCCTTCTATTAAATTTACCTCCTTCTATTAACTTGTACGCTCTCGAAAACTCAAAAGAGTTTTCAACTCTTTATTTCAAAAAATGCAAATTTCTTTACACCCCCAGATTTCTTTTAAATCTTTAAAAATTTTTTCCATTTATTAGCCTAAATACTTACATATAGAGAATATTTAACCAGAGAGACGGAATCTTGGCAAGGGGTTCGCTGAATATTTACGATTCTTTAATGTGAAGCCATTTCTTTATAAGATCTTTACCCTCTTCTACGGAATTGACTTCGACAAAGAATCCTAATTGCCCGATCCTTTTAATCTTGTTTATATTTTTATCAATAAACTTTTCTAGATCAGGAATTTCCCATATACTAATAAGCTTAAACGGATATTGAACTAAATTTTCTTCATTCTGCGTAAAAAAAGGGGTTAACTGGGTATGGATAACCTTAATGAAGCTATATTGTGCCATGACATTTGCTATTTGATGTCCAGGATTTACATTTGTCCCACAATAATGTATCATCAAGTCTCCAAAGATATTTGCTATTCTTTCTAAATACGGGATCTCAAATTCACGAATGAAATCCGGACTAAGATTAACATTACAATCTCCAGCAATTCTTAAACCAGATATATAAAATCCGGCAAAAGTTATCCTGTATTTAGTTTCTTCCTGTAAAACTTTTTTATAGCAATATTCTACTTTAATAAAAGTATTCGTAATTAATTGCAATAATTGTTTTACTTCTTCCGGATGATCATACAAATCTGTAAATAAATCAGATCCTCTTAGCATATAAGCAATATTTAGCGGTGTATGTTCACTGGGAGGAGTAACAGGTATTCCATCGGGAGCATTTTTTTTGAAATAAGCTAATAATTCAATCACTTTTGGCAAAACTCCGGAGTTCATATCAGGTTCTCTTATATCCCAAACTTGCTTGATGTCTGTAATAATAGGTGTTGCCCATGGTTCATCATTGATTAATGGCATTTTACAACCAAACATTGAGGGTATAGTCCAAACCATGCGATTATGCATAATTGAAGGGATGAAATCAGAGTTAACTTCCAAAGTTGGTTTTAATGCATGCAGACGCTCCTCCAATGCCTTTGCGGGATTTTGAAAAGATTCATCAAAAGGGTAAATATCTCTTTGAGGAACTCTAACTTTAATACCTAACAGCCATTTCTCTTTGCCTACTAGAAAATCTTTATGCTTTTGAATATTTCTTGCTAAATTTTTTATCATACAGTAATCTCCTTAATTTTTATCTTCCTGTGGGAAAAATGAAACTGGCGCACGGCATCAAGCCCCAGGTCAATACCGGCCTCTACCATAATATGTAACGCTTTATAAGGATCTTGAATAACATCGCACAAAGGTGTTCCAGTTAAACTTGCAGTTAAATCCACCCAAATTTTAGGAACAACAGGAACTCTATCGGGAATTCCCCCGGAAATTGCAGTATTAAATCGTTGAATAGAATTCATTCTCAAATCTTCTCCTTCCGGATTTACTTATTCATTTGTTCTCATATGAGAACACCGTTCGATATTTCATTACCAAGTGACTATATTCTATCAAACTTACTTGTTGTTGTTAAGCTTTCAAGTACTTTTTTATGTGAGGCAACGGGGTATATCGAAATTTAAGTTGGTGTCAAGAACTTGTGGGGACTTTTCTTACCTCAAAGAAATTATTTGATTTTAATTCACGAAAAGAAAAACAGATCCTTATGAAATTTAATGTTCTATCTTCTGGTATATTTAATTTAAGACATGGTAAGTTTATGGTTACTTCTAAGTTTCCCATAGGGTAGATTTACCTCCTTTTGAAAAAGAATATTTATTCTTTTTCTTCTTTGTTCTTGAGGTAAGTCTACCTTTTTTATTTATCTCTTGGCAAACCTTTTTCTTTAAAACCCATACTAAAATTTTACACTATCTTGTGCCTTTCAAGTATCATTTTTATGTAAGGCAACCAATAATTTAGTTCTCAATATAATTTTTTATATAAGGCAATGGAAAATTACATAATTTATATGGATATTTTTTATATTTATCTTATTTATAGATTTACTATTATTTCTATTAAGATAACAAAACAAAAATTTAATTAAAATAATTATTATTTTGTTCCATTGTCCTTTCCGTTTTTAATTGATTAGCAATTTTAATTAGCCTATCTTCTGTATATTCAAAAAATTCTTGGTAAGCGGAACAAAAAATATTTAATCGAGGTTTCCCATTTTTAAAAGGTTCCCTCCACCTCCTACATCCACCTCTACACAAATAGAACCATTTGCAAGATTTACATTCAGGACTGATATATTTCGATACTTCAACAAATCTTTTGCTATTAATTGAATCTAGTAATTCATCAAACTCTAATTCTTTTATATTTCCTAAATACCATTGATCGATTACATAAAAATCACAAGGATATACCCCACCGTTTGACTCAATTATAAACTGGCAACTACATTGCCCTGTCATTCCACAAACCTCTGGTTTATGTCCCATCAATAATCCTAAAAGATTATCAAAATACTGAATACTAATTATATTTCCTTTAGAAATATCACAATACCAAAGATCAAAAAGAGTTTTTAAAAAATACGCATATCTATCAGGCTTTAAAGAATAACCTTTTTCTTTTCTTTCTCCATTTAAAGGATTAAGGCAGGGGATAAATTGTAGATATCGAAACCCATGTTGTTTAAAAAAATTATAAACCTTGTTTGTGTGTCGAGCAACTAAAGCTGTAATAACAGTTAATATATTGTATTCAACTTTATATTTATTTAAAAGATTTATTGCTTTCATTACTTTCTTATAAGTTCCTTTACCTTGATTATCAATTCTGTTCGCATTATGAATTTCTTTTGGCCCATCAAGTGAAATACCCACTAAAAAGCGATTTTCAGATAAAAACTTTGCCCATTTTTCATCAATCCTTATCCCATTTGTTTGTATTGCATTAACTATTAAAAGATTTTTATAATTATATTTTAATTCAAATTCAATAAGTTTTTCATAAAATTTTAAACCAACTAAAGTAGGTTCACCTCCTTGAAAAGCAAATGTACAAGTTTTATTGCTATAAGCAAGACCCTTTTTAACGATTTTCTCTAATAAATCGATATCCATATAACCATAAGATTTTATTTTTCTACTTTCAGTAAGAGAATGGTAAAAACAATATTTACAACTTAAATTGCAATTACTAGATGCGGGTTTAATCATCATGTTTAAATTAGATGTCATAATTAATATCACCTTTGTTTTTTAGCTAAAATAGTATTAATAAAAAAAGGGGGGATTTTATGAAAATTTCCTACTTTTTTTATTATAGATTTTTTTATACAACTTAACTTTATTCTTATCGAAGCTTTCCGCTTCTTTTAAAATTCCACTCTTTATATAAGGTAATTAGATCATCTAAATACCAAGGCCGACGATCACTTATAACATAACGACCATTAAGTAACTGCATATGTGGTGGAGTAAAATCTTGATGACCAAGTCTTACCGGCAAAGGTAACGGGTCCTCTGAGGTAAAAGCCAAATTCAATAAAAGATCTTTCAATTTATTCTTTATCTTATAACCATCTATTTTTTCCCATAAATTACATTGTTCTATGGATCTTTGGCTAAATCATAAAGTTCACCATAAGGTTTTTTTTGAACTTCTCCAGGATACATATTTTTTTTGGTAGTTTCTTATTAATAAAGTCCAGCTAGTATTAACAGTATTAACAAAGAAAGAAACTACTGCTATGGCTACTATTATTTTTTTTCTTACTGCCCCACTAAAGTTTACACTAACGTAATATTAAATTCTCCATTTATTTTCCAGTCTTTGAGAAGTTTTTGGAATCGATTCTCCACCTCTTGAACCAAGATTTAATTCCTGACTAACTATCCAATCTAATAATTTTCCCATCATTATTTCTTTTACTTCTAAGTAAGTATTATCATTCCACAAATTATTGAATTCACCTAAATCATTCTTCATATCATATAGTTCACCTTGTGGGGAAATAAAATTACAAATATCATGATATACATTAAGTTTAAACCTCTCATCTCTTATCATAGTTGCATAAATAGGCGGAACAAAATACTTACCCTTATCGTTAATACTACTACCTCTATAGCAACAAACGACATAATTATGTAATTTTTGTTCCTCATCTTGAATAAGCGGAAACAAATTGCAAGATTCTGGCATAATATCCTTTAGATTTGAAGAAGAAAAACCTGCAGCTGACAGAATAGTTGCCGTCAGATCATGTAACTGAACTAATTGGGAAATCCTCTTTCCTCCTTTTACCTTATTAGGCCAACGCATAATTAACGGGACTTTCACACAGGGATCATAAAAGAATGCCCCTTTCACTAATAATTGATGATCACCTAACATATCTCCATGATCACTGGTAAATATTACTAAAGTGTCTTCGGTAATGCCTTTATCTTCAAGTGCCTGCAATACCTTACCTACTTCTTGATCAACAAAAGCAAGAGAAGCATGATAGCCCAATCGCATCTTGCGTAAATCCTCTATATTAAAAGAATTAAAAGATCCTAAATAAGAATGCTCATGCTCTCTTTTTATTCCGTCAGGTTTATTTATCATTTCTCCTTTTTTAAATATAGGATTTAGAATTTTCTTTTTATCAATTAATTTTTCCATTTCTATAGGATAATCTTCGTAAGGATTATGAGGATCAAAAAGGCTCATCATGCAAAAAAAAGGTTTCTTTCTATTCCATTGTTTAATATATTCTATTGTGCGAACAGCAGCCCAATGAGTAAAATGTACTTCTTGAGGAATATGTTTTAACTTTCTCCTCTTTTCTTTTAATTCTCTAAAAAATTTGGGATAATTTTTCCTTAGCCAATGTGCATATCCATTAAAGGGAGAATCAAGTGCAAGACTAGCCTCCATGCACCACTCATATACATTAAAACCATCATTAGGATGTCTTCTGTTACTCTCATATACCCAGCTGTTAACATGTAACTTTCCAAACAAAGCCGTTTGGTAACCTATTTGTTGTAACCTTTTACTGAATAATATTTCATTATCGGGCAAATTATCATATAATCGATAAACTCCATGCCCTGGTAGATGTTTACCGGTCCACAAGCTACTTCTACTAGGTGTACAAATAGGATTAGGAACATAGTTATTTTCAAATAAAACCCCCTCTTTAGCTAGTTGATCTAAATTGGGTGTATGAGCAGCCTTAGAGCCATAGCAGCCTAGTGAATCATATCTTTGTTGATCAGTCATAATTATTAAAATATTCGGTCGTTTTTGTTTCATTTTAAATCTTTTTACCTCCCAACTTAATAATTTTTTAATTTATATACCTAAAGTTTTTATTATTCTCTTCACTTCTTCTACTTCTTGTTCGCTTAGAGTTTGAGAAGATATTTTCATCCATTTAGTGCTTCTACCTAGTAAAGTTACTGCCGTCTTAATTGCTGGGATTACTTTACCTCCAGTGACTTGTATTATTTCATATAATTTATTAATTTTCTTTTGCATTTCATTAACTTTTTGATAATTTCCTTTTTTAGCTTCTTTATACATTTGAATATAAGGTTCAATCCACACATTTCCTAATCCGGTAACTACCCCATTAGCTCCACAATTAAAAGCAGCCCCATCAAGATAGTCCTCACCTTGAATCCAGGAAAAAGATTCAGGTACTGGTCTATATACTCCTCGCGTAAAAGATACAAAATCTCCAGAACTATCTTTTACACCAGCAATATTTTCTTCTTGAGCAAGTTTTAATACCGTACTTAACTCTATTTTATTATGTGTGCATTGAGGGATATTATATACAATTAAAGGTAGTGAACTATATTGAGCAATTTTTTTAAAATGCTCTATAATTACATTCTGTGAAACACTATAATAATATGGAGTCACAGCAACAATATAATCTGGTTTAAGTTTCTCAAAAGCTTTAATTTCATTAATAACCATTTCTGTGGATGGTTGAATGCATGCTGCACAAAGAAATACTTTTCCTTCACTTATTTCTTTTACCACTTTAAACACTTCTACTTTTTCACCTCTAGTTAACCAGGCTCCTTCACCTGTTGTTCCATTAATAAAAATACCGTTTACGCCTGCCGAAATAAGATAAGCAACCTGTTTCTTTAAAAGTTTAAAATTAATTTTTCCATTCTCATCTATGGGCAAAATTAAAGCAGGAATAATGCCTTTTAATTTTTTTTTAGCTATATTATTTATCATTTTCTATACTCCTTTATTTCCTATCTGTTTTCTCTAATTCAAGTTTTCTGCATATTTCTAATAATTCGTTTACTCTTTTGTCGCCGGTAGAAGTTTGAATATCAGCCATCACAATATCACACGGGGATAATTCGTGGTATATTTTTTTCATATCTTTCTTAATTTCATCTAAACTTGCCTCCTGCAGCCGAACTGGCGAATACATAACTGCTCTCCTTGCTTCAGGGAACATCTCTTTAACTTTCCTCATATCAGACATTATTCCCATATCCAGATAGCCAACTTTGGGCAATTTTTTTATTTCTTCTAAATAGGGAGTAACATTCCAGTTACAAGTATGCATACCAAACCTTTCAAAACTTTCTGCAATCTTCTTATCATAAGGCAATAGAAATTCTCGATAATTTTTTGGAGAAACCATATTAACCGTACAATTACTTACGCAAAAATGATTGACATAAAATCCAGACTTCCGTTGTCTTTTTTGAACTTTTTGGGCTAACCTTATTATTACTTCACAAATCGTCGAGAAAAAATAATGCACCAGGGCTGGCTTATCATAAAAATCAGTAAAAATATTCTCTCCCCTTAAGTGGAAAGCATTATTGAGAACCCCTTGCCAATTTAAATATCCATGTATCTTCCCCCATTCTGCTTCGATTATATCCATTTGGTGGAAAATTTCTTCTACAAAAGGGCTCGAAAGAATTTTATCAATATCTAATTTTTCAATTTCTTTAACAGATAATTTTTCTTTGTTTTTGTTAATTTCTGGCCATCTATTCTTTTCATATACTAAGGGAAATCCACACACCATGGGTATAACATAAGCCCCGTAACATCCAGAAATAGTTGCTAAATTATCTTTATAATCCTCATTCCAATAAGAGACTGAAGGAAATCTCTGGCATAATTCTTTCTTCATCTTTACCAAACTTTCATAACGATAAAATGGATCCTTATGCCATTTTTCTGTAAAATTAACATCACATCGTTTGTGAAACCAAGCAGGTTCAAAACCTAAAGAAACTCTCATATCAGATTCTGTTCCATCAGCAGGTTCTCTTCTTGCGGGACCACTTATGGGAATATGATTTCGCAATTTTAATAAACTCATTATTTTCCCCTCTTTCAATTCTTATTGTAAAATTAAAATTAAACTTACCAGCCTACAGAACGAGGAATAAATAAAACAATATCCGGAATATAGGTCACCATTAAAAGAACAATTATTAGAATTATCAGCATAGGAAAAATTTCTTTAATAATTACTTTCAATGGTGTACCTGAAATACCTGATACAATAAAAAGTAGCATTCCAAAAGGAGGAGTGGATAAACCTATCATCATATTTAAAACAATTACTACCCCAAAATGAACCAGATCGATTCCTAAAGCATTTACTAAAGGTAAGACCATGGGAACAAATACTACTTGCAAACAAGATGTGGGAATAAACATCCCCAAAATAATAAATAATATATTTATTACCAAGAGTAGCACATACTTATTATTAGTAAATCCTAGAAAAATTCCGGATATCATATCGGGGATATGTTCTATAGCCATAATATAAGAGAAAGCAAACGCCGCACCAACCATAATGACAAGGGTACCCGTCGTCTTTGCAGTATCGATAATGATATTTATTAATTGCTTTAAACCCATTGTTCGATAAACAAAAAATGAAATAATAATAGAATATAATGCAGCCAATGCCCCTGCCTCAGTAGGAGTTACAAATCCACTGTAAATACCACCCAACAAGATCACCGGGGTCAAGAGAGCAGGAAATGTTATAATAGTTATTTTGATAAATTCTTTAATGGAATAAATCTCACCTTTGGGGTAATTTCTTTTTTTAGCTATATAAGCAATATAAACCATTAAAGCCAAACCAATAAGAATTCCTGGAGCCATACCTCCCAGGAAAAGATCGCCAATAGAAGCACCAGAGAACAATGCATAATAAATCATAGGGATACTGGGTGGAAAAATAGGACCAATAGTTGCTGAGGCTGCAGTAATGGCACAACTGAAACCATCATCATAGTTCTGTTCCCTCATAGATTCTATTTCCATAATTCCTAAACCCGAAGCATCGGCTACGGCCGAACCGGTCATTCCAGAAAAGATTATAGAAGCAACCACATTGACATGCCCCATTCCTCCTTTCCACCTTCCAACAATTGTATTAGCAAATCTGAAAACCATTTCAGTAACTCGTCCGGTATTCATTATTTTAGCAGTA
>Ga0265594_1003389_pt1 | contig 10620 bp, 5 predicted proteins | sample saktaG_11_FD_190147 | JGI IMG/M metagenome (GOLD analysis project Ga0265594, IMG submission 190147) | Saline water microbial communities from Sakinaw Lake, British Columbia, Canada - sak_2011_5_24_80m | ecosystem: Environmental > Aquatic > Non-marine Saline and Alkaline > Saline ... | reverse complement strand
CAAAACATTTTCTGCTTTACTGTGCCAAAATCAGGCGTCCGACAGGAAGGCAATATGCAAATGTCCTCCGCAGATGCAAACTAAGACTTCCCTACAGGTGTGCGTAAGAGCATCAAAGGAGACTTAAGTAAAGCAAGCGGAGTCCTGCATGAGGAGCGGCAACTCACTACATATGTGAATAAAATTATAGCTACAGAAAAACGGGGAGCAAAATCGGCCTTTCGGGCCTCCGAGCAAAAAGGTAGCCATCTATGAAAATAAGACAAAAACTGATTTTGGGATTTGTAGGCATTGCGTCGCTGGTAGGTGTTGTAGGGATTATGTGCGTTAACACAAGCCAGAGAGCATTACAAAAGTCCATCGGAGAAAGTTCCGTTGCTCTGGCTGTTGAAACGATGGATAAGATCGACAGAAATATTTATTACACAATCGAAGAGTTTCAGGCTTATTGCTGTGACTTAGTATTACAGGAGACTATTGCAGAATCAAATCGGGAATTTGAAAAGCTGGAAAATCTTCAGAAGTATATTGATGAACAAAACAACGAATGGATTTCTGCACAGAAGGCAGCAACAACACCGTTAATGCAGGAATTATTGAATAACAAGCTGTCAGAGGAACTCAAAGAAAAAACAGGATTCCACGAAGAAAAGCAAGGATATAAAGTGTTCGGCGAAGTTTTCGTGACAAACAAGTACGGAGCGAATGTAGCTTTAACAGAAAAAACCTCTGATTACAGGCAGGATGACGAACTATGGTGGGAAAAAGCAAGGGAAAATGGTTTATATGTAGGTGATGTCGAATACGATGAAAGTTCGGGTATTCATTCTACTGCCATCGCGATAAGAAGCGATGACGAAGAGGGAAATTTTAATGGAGTAGTAAAGGTTGTTTTAAATATCGAAGAAGCAATTGACATAATCAGGAAGACGAAAGAAATTATAAGATACAACAACGCAGAGTTTAAGTTACTTGACAGGAACGGCAGGACGATTTTTGACCAATCAGGAGAGTTTAAGTTTTTCGAAAATGTATCTAACAGTGAATTTTTTAAGGAAATAGCAGGTGACAGAGGATATTTACGAAAGAAAGCAGAGGATGAGAAAGAGGGAAAAACAGAATTGTTGGCCTTCGCTCGTTCACAAGGTCATTATGACTACAAAGGCCTCGGCTGGATTTTAACAATTGAGTACCAGACAGCAGAGCTGTTTGCCCCTGTTGTTCAATTAAGAAACATCATACTAAGCATTTCATTAGCACTGACAATGCTGGCCGTTATACCCGGTATTCTTATCTCCAACTATATTTCCAGGCCCCTTTCGAAACTCAAAGCCGCCATGGATAAAATCGGCAAAGGGGACATGGGCATCAAGGTTGACATTAAAAGAAATGACGAAATCGGCCAATTGGCCAATGCTTTCAATCAAATGGTCGAACATCGCAAGCAGGCCGAAGAAGCATTGCGCATCAGCGAAGGAAAACTCGGCGCTATGCTGAGTGCTATCGCTGATGACATTGCCGTGATAGATGATGATCTGAATATCATATGGACAAATGATACAGCCAGGGAAATATTCGGTGACGATATTGTCGGGAGGAAATGTTACGAAGTATACCACCAAAGGAATAAACCCTGCGAACCCTATCCATGTCCTACCCTCCAGGCATTTCAAGATGGCAACATCCACCAGTACGAATCCCAGATAACAGGCAAAGACGGCAAAAGCAGATATATCCATTCTATCGCCAACGTGGCGTTAAGAGACGAAGATGGGAAACCGACAGGAGTGCTGGAGATCTGCAGGGACATCACAGAACGTAAGCGAATGGAGGAGGCACTCCGCGAAAGCGAAGAAAAATACAAGAATTTGTTCGAACAAATGAGTAGTGGTGTAGGAGTATACGAAGCAATCGATAACGGAAATGATTTCGTTATAAGGGACTTCAACCGGACCGGTGAGAACATTGAACACATAGACAGGAAAGATATCATCGGAAAGCAGGTAACTGAAGTATTTCCCGGCATAAACGAATTCGGATTATTAGATGTGTTCAAACAAGTTTGGGAAACTGGGAAGACAGAATACTTCCCAGACACTTTATATATGGATAAGAGCGGTCGTCGTGGTTGGCGGGAGAACTGGGTTTACAAGTTGACCACCGGCGAAGTAGTAGCTGTTTATAATGATATCACAGAACGTATGCAGACTGAAGAGGCTTTGCGGGCAAGTGAACGCAAATACTCCGACCTTGTTCAACAATCTCCGGATGCCATTATTTCGCTGGACAAGGCCGGTAATTTTCTATCTTTCAATCCGGCCGCTGAGCGTGTAAGCGGGTTCTCGGCACAAGAGGTAATTGGCAGAAACTTTACCAAGGTTGGCATCTTGGACAAAGAGTCCATCGCAAAATTGCTGAATGAGTTTGGGCTGATCCTCACCGGCGACGAACGTCAACCATTCGATTTGATTATCACGCAAAAGGATAAAAGTCACGTATTCATGGAAGCCAACGGACGCTTGATTAAGCAAAAAGGCCGGAAGACATGGATACAGGTGACTCTTCGAGACATAACCGAGCGTAAGCGGGCGGAGGATCGTTTGGAGAAAATAAACACTTGCCTGCTCAGCCTGGGCAATGACTTTACGGAAAACGCCAATAACATTACCGCCCTGCTTGGAGAGCTTCTTGGAGCAACCTGCGCCCTGTACAACCGTCTCGACAATGAGATGCTCTGCTCACTGGCACAGTGGCATACGCCGCCGGACTATAACCCCCGGGACAAAGCCGATGGACACATCTGCTACGACGTGATCCGGCAAGGCACCAACGAGGCCTATGTAATCCGAGATTTGCAGAACAACTCTTACGCGCAGAGCGATCCAAACGTGCTCGCATACGGCCTGCAGACCTATGTCGGCCAGGCGGTCTTGTGCAACGGCCGTTATATCGGTTCATTGTGTGCGGCTTTCCAGAAGGATTTTGATCCATCCGCAGACGAAAAGAAAATAATCGGAATCCTCGCCTCCGCCATGCGGGTCGAGGAAGAACGCAGAAAGGCCAAGGAAGAACTCAGGCAGTCCCAAAAAGCGGCCGAAGAAGCCTTGCAAACTAGAGAACTTATCCTGGATACGATGCCCGTCGGCGTAATAGTTGTCGGCAGGGACAAAACGATACGCAGAGTAAACAAGACTGCACTAATGATGATGGGCTGCAACTCACTGCAAGAGGTCATTGGAAATACCTGCCATAAAATAATATGCCCCAACGAGGTAAATAAGTGTCCGGTGATAGATTTGGGCAATTCGGATGACAATTCGGAAAAAGTGCTGGTCAACAGCGACGGCCAGGAAATCCCAATCCTAAAAACAGTCCTGCCCATAACGCTTGAAGGCGAAGATGTCCTTCTCGAAGCGTTTGTCGATATCACCGATCGCCGGAAGGCCGAGCAGGAGCTGGAAAAACTGAACAAAGACCTGGAATCCGCCGTCTGGGAACTGAGACGCGCGAACAAAGAGCTTCAGGAATTCGCATACATAACCGCTCACGACTTAAAAACACCGCTGCGAGGAATCGGAACCCTTGCCGACTGGATATCAACGGACTATGCCGACAAGTTCGATAAAGAAGGCAAACAGCAAGTCAAACTGCTCGTCGAAAAGGCAAAGCAAATGAGCGCTCTGATCGACGACATCCTGCAATATTCCAAGCTCGGGCACAGCAGCCCCGAAAAGCAGCAAGTCGATTTGAACACAGTGCTTTCAGAAGTAATTGCCGGCATAGATCCGCCCGAAAATATTGAGATAACCATCGAGAACGAATTGCCCGTTTTATTGTGCGAGAGAACACAAATCATGCAGGTCTTCCAGAACCTGCTGAGCAACGCCGTTAAGTATATGGGCAAGCCCGAAGGACAAATCAAAGTCGGCTGTGTCGAGCAGGACGGCTTTTGGAAATTCAGCGTTGCCGATAACGGGCCCGGAATCAACGAGAAGTATTTCAAGAAAATCTTCAAGATATTCCAGACGCTTTCGCTGCAGGATCGAGTCGACAGCACAGGCATCGGCCTTTCAATCGTCAAAAAGATTGTCGAGCTGAATGCCGGCATCGTTTGGGTCGAATCCGAACCCGGCAAAGGAAGCACATTCTTCTTTACCATGCCGATTTCATGTAGTTGCCAGGAAGTTTTAGCCGGATCTACCGCCGAACAAGCATAATAATCTCCTTTATAAGCTTAATATTGTTATCCGCCCCGATCTCCTTTTTCGGATTTAGGATTTAGAGCTTCGGATTTCCGGCCGAAGGCCGGCGATTGGCTTTGAATTGGCTTTGTTTTTTGCCGCCTTCAAAGCGTAGAAATCTTCATAATACCCTTTCAGTAAAGAGCTTGCGCCATTTTCGCCCTGCCATAAATTGGGTTTGTTTTTTCAATCCAGTCTTCAACCCCCAGATAAATCTGGGGGCTAAATAAATTGGGTTTGAATTGGCTTTGTTTTTTCGCCGCCCAAAACCGCAAAATTCTTCATAATCACCTTTCAGTAAAGAGTTTGCGCCAGTTTCGTCCTACCGCAAATTGGCTTTGTTTTTTCAACTTAAGCTCAATTTTTCGTCGTTTTCTACTCTTTTTCACCTGTTTTTTTCATTATTCTGGCATTTTTCGACCCGGCACCAGTGGTGCGGGCTAAAATTCGGTTCATCCGATTAATGCGTAGGTTGAGCTATGCAGATTTAAGATTCTGAGTTTGAGATATTCATCGTCGCGATAGCCGTAGGCGTTACGTTGTAATGTCCCGATCTTACCGTTAATCACTTCCAGCTTCCCGGTACTGATACGGTGTTTGTGCCAGTTCAGGATAAATGGCTTCCATATCGACAGCTTCCGGGCTGCATCTTTGAGTATTCTGATCCCGCTGGAGGATGCTTCTTGAATCCATGCCTTCAATTCCGTTGCAGTCCGCTCTCGATTCGTACATTGAAACAGCAGCCGAAGTCGTTCCTTCATATAATAGGCCATCGCAAGCGGCTGGTTCAGTTTCAACGCCTCCTGCAAACGAATCCGTTCATCTTTCCTGGGGTCCCGATGTGACTTAAGGTTCTCCGGAGACTTCAAGAGCAACCATCGACTGCCCTTGAGCACGTCCTTCTGCATCTGAGTGGCCTGATGATATAACTGCCGTCGCAGCAGGGATAATTTCTCGTTAAACCACTTAACAAGATGGAAATGATCCAGCACCAAATCGGCCTTCGGAAGGTGCTACAAAACCGCAGCGATATACCCGCTCGCCATGTCGGTTGCCACGGCTTGAATCTTTGCCTTGGACCGCCTCAAACACTTCCAGAAGCCCTCCAGAGCATTTTTTCCTTTTCCCCGGCCAACATGAATGACCCGTCCTGTTTGAAGATCAAGAACAATAGTGATGTACTTGCGTTTCTTGCCGAGATAGACCTCATCAATAGCAATGTAACGGACTTTCTTAAGGTCAGACGATTTGTATTTTCGACGTAAGTGCCTCTTGTGAATCTCTTTGACGGTATCCCAGCTTAGATCTGTCAGTTCCGCCGCATCCTGGATTGACATAACCCGGCAAAGGTCGACTACGAAACGTTCCAGCGATCTTGTGTAATGCTTTTTCGGCTCAGCAAATGCAAGGTTAGGTTGTCTTATTGTGCCGCAGTCTTTGCAGTAGAGCCGCGGTATATTTACAACCAATTCGACCTTGCGGCGACCGACAGGAAGCATCTTGAAGACCCTCGGCTTGTGACCGAATCGGATGACTCGGCGAGATTTGCAGTTCGGACACTTCAGCGTGTTCTGATGAACATCTCCATAGAAGACCGTCTTGTCCAAAAAAGCACCTTTTTGTATTGCATACCGGATACTCCAAACGTATGATAGAGAATACTTGTAGACATGGTTTTACCTTTCGGATTTTTCCATTAAGTGTAATGCCATGTCTTTTTTTATGCAAGACTACCTACTCATTACCCGGAAGAACCCTAAATTCTCATTTCTTTCGACCCGGCACCAGTGCTGCGGGCTAAAATTCGTACTGCGTTCTGCGTGATTGGACCTCATTTTTCCTTTTCCCTTCGACATACGATATACTACATACAATATACGAAATACTAATTCGTTATACATTATACGAATCTTGGCACAAAAAGGCGGGCAAATTCTAAATAAATCTCCGTGAGACGGCGTCCTTTGTTCGTATTGCGTACGGGGTAAAGGCTTCCATATTAGGTAGCGTGGCGGCTTGCCCCACCAAAAGGCTCAGTAGAAGGAGAACGCAGAGCAATAGTCAATAGTAAACATGTCCCGTTCGACAAGCTCAGGGCAGGCTCTGAGCAAAGTCGAATGGATCGTAAATAGTAAATGCCATGTCTCGCCTGTACGAAACAATCGTCTATAGCCCGGCATGATTCTATTCTATTCATTATTGGTGCGATTCATCGCACACGACCGCTGTTTTAGTCTCCGGCAACATCTTCGGAAATCGGTAAACGTCCCTAATAAAATCCCGACAGGCTCATAGCATCCTCATGATTGGTAGTTTTGCCTCAAATCAACCCAAATATGAGTTAAGTCAAATTCTTTGGGCGCAACATATTTTCTCTTCACATTGTGCCGATATCGAAAAACCTTCGCTTTATCAAATACCATCGAAATATCTGCAAAATAGGATAAATGCTTTTGCTTATAGTGATTCACTTCTTTTAGAATTTCTGTTGGCATCATATCAATAATGTAGCCGATCATTATTCCAGAAGATGCACGCTTCCCGTACTCATGGGAACGACAATCAAATCGTTTAATGCCTTTTGTAACGTAGTTCTCATTCAGCTTCCATGACGGACTTGTTGGAAAGCCCAGACGTTTGCACTCCACATGAAGTGGAATTTCATGCTCTTCTACTGATGTGGCATACTGATTGGAAAGTTTACAGGTAAAATCAGGACGTTTAGATTCAACCTCTAATTCTTCTTCGGAAACAGGCTGTATGGGTCCTTCCCAGGTCGGTGTGCGGACTTCTATATTTCGCGATTGACTCAGAGTGAAGCAAACACAATTTAAGATTGGACAGAGTGTTTTTGAAATCGAATTTTCATCACCTGACACAACTTCATTAGCTAATTTCTGGAGTGATATGAAGAACACTTCACAGTAGATTGTCTCATGTCTTTGCCACAAACTCACAAAGGCAGGAAGAGACCGTCGAGCCATTAGCGATCCCTCCCTTTTGCAGGTGAGGTATCTACCATTCGTTTGCAAAGTGTGACATCCGCATCCTCCCTTGCCAAGCTGCGAGTCCAAAAGCGTTTTTCGTTACGCTTGATAATAATAACTCCATTTTCCGACACCGCGTGAACGACTCCATCCAACAGAATCTGGGATGTTCCCCTGGGCTGCGGCAGAGAATTGCCAATTTGCTCCAGAACATATCCCCATGAATCATGTTTTGGTTTCAAATCCCAGGAATCTTCCTTATCTGCCGGGTAGAACTCAATGGCAACCATATTCCCGTGAGCACCAACATGGACTTCCGCACGCATCTCCTCACTATCATCAAGATAGGTATTCCATCGTCGACAGAATATGTTTACATAGTTTGCCATCCAGGAATAGTCCTCATCCCCAACAGCCGTCATAGCACCAACACTGTTAAATGGTTTGTAGAAGAATGGAAGCATGACTTCGCAACAGTCCCGAATCAGATCTTTATGTTCTTCACTCAGTCCATAAAGCTCAAAGACCGCTTTATCCAGTTCGGCTTCCAGTTTCTGTCGTGTCGCTTTGATTATCTCTTCCGGAACGGTATCTACTTTTCTTTCTGAGAACATGTCCGGTTCTTCATCTTGCCTTAGAGGCAGATAATTGCGAAGATCATCAACGATGGAAATAATTCTATTTGTGGCTGGACTATCCTTATCGACCACAATAGGGAGTTTAAGCAATTCGTCCACAAAATGTATGTTGCTATACCATAGCCCCCACTGAGAAGACGTCATGAAAAAAAAGTATCGCGACAACGAAGACCACATAATGCCAAGAATAGCCTTGTACAGCCACTCTTCAGACTGTACAAGCTGAACCCCATAAAACCACTCAGAAAATGCAAAATCTTCAATTGCATATCGTGCAACAATTCGTCCTTTATCATGTGATTGTTCATCTATTCCGCGTTTAATTAATAATCGCGGATGAGTGTACATGTGGACACTTCGCGGGCGTTCGGTCTTGGGCGGTGGATCCTCGAAGGTGAGAGCTTCATATCTTGTGAATGTCTTATGGTTTAAGCACTGCAAATCATAAAAACAATGGTCACGAGTACCGATTTTATATCCTGCTCCAGATTTACCACGGTCTACAACATCTTTAAGAGATGGGTAGTGGCATATTTGTTTTAGAAAATTCCGATCTGCAAGTCGGCCAAGCCAATATGTTTTCCATAGTGCGTTGGTGTGGAGCCCTTCATCACACAGTATCTTCAAGTCATGCAGAGACAATAGAACTGACTGCGTTTCCCTTAAGATAGTGGTTTGCTTGGCAGACCAATAACGGACAGGTCTGTCATCTTGTAGGCTTTTGTCAAAGAAAACAGAAAGAAAAGGCGAAATTGCACCTTTAAAGAAGAACTTTCTTACATGAGCAAAATTGAAAACTTCTTCAAGTGTTATGCTGTTCATCCATTGCTTACGAAAAGCCTGTGTTGTAGTACTATGCTTAAACAGAACACCTGCCGAAACCAACATTCCTGCCTTTCCAGTGTTCTTTAAGAAATCGGTTGCGCGCCAAAGAAAAGCTTGGGATGATTCTTCGTCTCCGATCGGCCTATTATTGTTCTTGCACCAATCTAACATCTTTTTATGATGAGCCTTTGTCTGGGCATCAGCCTTGGAACTGGGTTTTCCCCACGGAGGATTGCCAACTACGATGTCCGCACATTCACGGCCGAAGCGTTCTCGCCAAAAAGCATTTGATTCAATCGTTTCAACATCAAATGCATTTTCGGCAAGTATACAATGGTAGTGATTACTTGATCTACTATCAGAAGCAAGCAAATAGGGAAGCTTATTCCCCTGCTTAATCTGCTGATCTATTGCAGGAGGATCAAGATAATGCAGCATGGATAGGTAGAGGCTGAATGCCGTTATTCTCGCCGCCTCTTCATTGACCTCGATCCCTGCTATCTGGTCTCTAAGAATTGCTTTTAACTCATCAAATGTTAAAGGAGTCTTCTTTCTATGCCACTCATAGCGGACAATACGTCGGAATGCCTCCACCAAAAAAATACCTGATCCACACGCCGGATCCAACACGCGAGGAGTCTTTTTGATCACATCTGGCGTTAAGACACGGGAAAGAACAAATTCTGCCAAAACAGGAGGTGTATAATAGGCACCTTCCTGCCTAGCTTTGCTTTTTTTCTCTTCATCACTTGTTGAGGAGTGGTAAAACTCTTCATAGATGGAGCTAATCAAATCCAAAGGGATAATGTCAAAACGGTAAGAATAGAAGAAAAGCTTCTTCTGTATCCCAACGTTTCCGTATAGCAAGCCCTGGATCAGGGATAAATGTCCTGGAGTAATTATTTGTTCTTCTTCATTGATATCAGGAAACATATCTCCGTTAAAATCCCTTGCTAAAGCTCTAAACAAAGCAAAGGTGAAATCTTTATCGTTCAAGACACGAGAGTAAAATGATGTTTTTTCAGAGAAGTCTGCAACAATCGTTTGTCCTGGTCTGCGCAGTACGTCTGTCCAACCAGCTTTCTTTCCTGCCACATTTCGGAAGTATTTCTCAGTTAGAACGCCACGATCTTCAAGGTATCGAATGAAAATCGAACGACCAATAAGTGCATGGGCAAAGCAAACATGCTTGCCGGACAATCCTGCCGCAATAAGTTCGCGTCGTACAACTTTCAAATCCCAGATCAATGCCTTGTCCGCACGATTCTTCAAGTCACCGAAACGCTCATCGCCAAAAATCCGCCCTGACTCAACGTTGTCTCGATGAAATTCCTGGAGTTTAGAAGATACTTCTTTAATATCATCAAGCACTGCTAGCGTTTTGAGTTTATTCCATCCCTTAGGCTTATTTTCATCTATTGGCTTTTGTGCCAGATCGTAAACGGTGATTTCTCCGGGAGAAGCTAAAAAGAAGAGCCTTGGGCGAGCAAGGCACCATGCCTTATTAAAGGCCCTTATCCTATCAGCAACGCCATCTCCACTCTCGGCAAAGACGGCAACGGGATTATTCTCAACAAAGAAAATCTTCTGTGCACCTGCTCGCTTTGCCGCAGAAAGCCATTCTCCTTTTTCCAGCCAATCAACTCGCTTACGGCAAGAAGAAGGTTCATCAGTGGCTGTCAATAGATCGCCACTCTCGAAATCCAATTCTTTGTATAAAACATCCAAACTGCTCATGTTCTCACACCTGTGTACCCGAAAAACTCGTCGTCCTTGTCATTGTTGGCCTTACATGAACTTGCTGCATGTGGCAAATTGTATTGTCTTGGTGGGATAAACGCCACAAAGAATTTCCTGATAAGAGGCTGAAATCTTCTTGATGTGCTTGCGAGTTGTTCCAGCATACCATGTGGAAACCCGGGGATACCT
>Ga0265594_1003387_pt1 | contig 10628 bp, 13 predicted proteins | sample saktaG_11_FD_190147 | JGI IMG/M metagenome (GOLD analysis project Ga0265594, IMG submission 190147) | Saline water microbial communities from Sakinaw Lake, British Columbia, Canada - sak_2011_5_24_80m | ecosystem: Environmental > Aquatic > Non-marine Saline and Alkaline > Saline ... | reverse complement strand
GGCATTTTTTTTATTTTAAAATTTTCTTTAAATATTTCCCAGTCCAAGATTTTTTATTTTTAGCAACTTCAAAAGGTGTTCCCTCTGCAACAATTTCTCCGCCTTTGTCCCCGCCTTCTGGACCTAAATCAATAATCCAATCGCAATTTTTAATTACATCAAGATTATGTTCAATAATTAAAATTGAATTTCCTTTGTCAGCTAATTTATGCAAAACTTTTAATAATTTATTAATATCATTAAAATGCAAACCAGTTGTTGGTTCATCTAAAACATATAAAGTTTTTCCAGTAGCGCGACGCGAAAGTTCAGTTGCTAATTTAACTCTTTGCGCTTCACCGCCAGACAAAGTTGTGGCTGATTGACCTAGTTGAATATAACCCAAACCAACATCATTTAAAATTTTTAATTTAGATTTAATATTTGGTTGGTCATTAAAAAAATCTAAAGCTTCTTCAACTGTCATTTCTAAAACATCAGAAATATTTTTATTTTTATAATAAATTTCTAAAATTTCTGGTTTAAATCTTTTTCCGCGACAAGAATTACATTTAATATAAATATCAGAAAGAAAATTCATTTCAATTTTTATTAAACCGTCGCCTTTGCATTCTTCACATCTTCCCCCGACAACATTAAAGGAAAAATGTCCAGGATTAAATCTTTTAATTTTTGCTTCTGGAGTACTTGTAAAAAGTTCTCTGATTGTTGTAAAAACTCCTGTGTAAGTCGCTGGATTTGAACGGGGCGTGCGTCCAATTGGAGACTGATCAATTAAAATAACTTTATCAATATTTTTTAATCCTAAAATTTCTTTGTGAGCGCCAGGCAAATCTTTTGTGTGGTGAAAATGTCGCGCTAAAGCTTTTGCTAAAATTTCTGTGATTAAAGTTGATTTTCCAGAACCAGAAACTCCTGTAACTGCGACTAATTTATTCAAAGGAATTTTAACAGTGATATTTTTTAAATTAAACGCGCTTGCTTTTTTAATTATTAAAAATTTTTTGTTAGCTAACGAATTGCTTTTGTAAAACTTAGAAACTAGTCGTTGTCTTACTGCAACAGATTTTTTGCCTGACAAATATTGACCTGTTAAAGATTTTTTATTTTTTTTAATTTCTGCTGGTGTTCCTTGAGCAATAATTTCACCGCCGTATTTTCCAGCTCCTGGACCAACATCAATTAAATAATCCGCAGCCAACATTGTTTGTTCGTCGTGTTCAACAACAATTACACTGTTTTCCAAATCTCTTAAATTTTTTAAAGTTTTAATTAAATGCGCGTTATCTTTTTGGTGTAAACCAATTGAAGGTTCGTCTAAAACATAAATCACATTGCTTAATCCAGAATTAATTTGTGTTGCTAATCTAACTCTTTGCGCTTCACCACCAGACAAAGTTTGCGTTTTACGGTTTAAATTTAAATAACCTAAACCAACATTATTTAATGATTTTAATTTTTCAGAAATTTCTTTAATTATCTGAGACGCGATTTGTTTTTCTTGATTTGTAAGACTTGACATATTTTTTATAATTTGCTAAGGTTTTAGTTGTTAATTAATTGAATTAAAGATTACAAATTTAATTGAAGGAGGAATTATGAAAAAAAATAATGTTCCGCAAGTAGGCGATCTGTTTAAGATGAGAGATAATTCAGTTGTTGTAGTTGTAACAGTTGCTTATCTGGGGGATTGTTACCAGATCAGTTGCAGAAAATATAATGAGAAAAAAGTTTGGGAAAAAATAAAGTCATCTTTTCAAACAGGAAGTTTAGAGCACAAAAAAGCCAAACAAATAGGTAGAATAGATTTGATAGAAACTGAGTATGTTTTTTAATCTCAGAAAAATAAATTCTAACAGCAACTTAAACATTTTATTGTTTTCGTTGCTGTTTTTTATTTTAAAAAATTTATTAAAAATTAATTAATTTAAAAATTATTTGAAAATTAGAAATTGAAAATTTTACAGATCCTTCGTCGCCCAATTTTAAAAAATCTCTACGCCTCAGGACAGGCTTGCGAAAAAATCCTGAGCCTCTTTAGTCGTCATTTCTGTAACTTCAGCAATATTTTTTCCAGCAACTAAAACAGACAACGCAACTGGATTTAATTTTTTACCTTCACAAACTTCACAAGTTTTCGCTCTCATATATTTTTCAATTTCTGATTTAACATATTCTGAATTTGATTCTAAATACTTTTGTTTTAAATTTGGAATTACTCCTTCAAAATATTCATCACCAAATAATAAAATATCTAATTGCTTTTTGCTAAAATCTTTAATCGCAGTGTTAATTGAAAATCCGTGTTGCTCACCTGATTTTTGAATTTTATTAAAAATAGAATCTAAACTTCTAGCTCCAATTCTAACCCAAGGACGAATCGCGCCTTGAGCTACAGTTAATTTTTTGTTTGGAATAATTAATTCAGAATCAATTTTTTGTTTAACTCCTAATCCCGAGCACTCGGGACAAGCTCCGTAAGGTGAGTTAAAAGAAAAAAGTCTAGGTTCAATTTCTGGCAAACTAAAATCACATTTTGGACAAGACAAATTTTCTGAAAATAAAGTTTCTCTTTTGCCAGTTTGCGGATTACTTTCCTGGTCAAAAATAATTACTAAACCATTTGATAAATCAAGCGCCGTGTTAATAATTTTTGTAGTATTTTTTAATTCAGAATTTTTATCAATTACGCCAACAACAACATCTAAATTATGCTCTTTAGTTTTATCTAAATTTAGATCTAAAACTTCTTGGATAGAATAAAATTCATTATCCAATCTAACTGAATTAAAATCTGCTTTTTGAATTTCCTGCAAAACTTTTTTGTGCTCGCCTTTTTTATTTTTAATTAATGGAGAAAGAATACTTGTTTTTTTGTTTTTACTTAGTAATAAAATTTTTTCAATAATTTGTTTTTTACTTTGTTTTTCAACTTGAATTTTACAATTTGGACAGTGAGCTCTGCCGATTTTTGCAAAAAGCAAACGCAAAAAATCATAAATTTCTGTCATTGTTCCAACAGTTGAACGAGGATTGTGAGAGCTTGTTTTTTGATCAATCGCAATTGAAGGAGAAAGTCCTAAAATTTTATCAACATCTGGTTTGTCTTGCGGACCTAAAAATTGGCGCGCGTAAGATGATAAACTTTCAATATATCTGCGCTGACCTTCTGCGTAAATTGTGTCAAAAGCTAAACTTGATTTTCCAGAACCAGAAATCCCTGTGATAACAACAAATTTATTTTTAGGAATTTCAACATCAATATTTTTTAAATTATTAACTCTAGCGCCCTTGATTGAAATTTTATTGTTGAATTTATTTTTTTGAAGCATAAAATATTTTTAGAAATAAACTTATCAGTATTATATATTATTTTTTGTTTTTGCGCAACTATTTTAATGAGTAATAAATTAAGAAAATAAAAAGCCCGCAAGTGTAAGTGCGGGTTTTAAGAAATAATCTTGTGTTGAACTTATTTCTTTTTTTTAGAAGTCAAAATTAATGGAGTTTCCACAACTTCTTCCCAGAGAGGTGATTTGTCTGGGTTTGTGTTTTTTTCCTGAAGTGTTTTGAGAGTTTCGTTCTCAAATTCTTTTTCTGGCATTAGTCCGTCTAGTTGTTCTATAGTTAGTAGCATTTTTCCCTCCTTGTTGTTTTATTGTAATTTATAATTAGAATTTTAATTTTTATTTAGAAATTATAATTTATAATTTAGAAATTTTACAACGAGATCCTTCACTTTTAACAACCCTAAAAAGTCGTTCAGGACAGGATGGGAGTTTACCACTCTTTTTCTTTTAATCCATTTTCCGCAGCGTTCATTTGCGCTTCTTGTTTTGAAGTTCCGTTACCTTTTGCAACTAATTCATCTTCTAAATAAACTCCAATCACAAATTTTTTATTATGATCTGGACCAGATTCACTTAAAACTTGATAAGACGGAGTGATTCCTGTTTTGTCTTGAGCTTTTTCTTGAAAATGAGATTTTGAATCAATATATAATTTATTTTTCAAAATTTCTGGCAATCTGCAAATAATATTTTTTGTAATAAATTCTTTAGCAGAATCCCATTTTTGATCTAAATAAATCGCGCCAATTAAAGCTTCCATCGCGTTTGCTAAAATATAATTGCGTGCTTTTTCATTTGTATCTTTTGTTTCACCTTTTGATAAATATAAATAATCTTCTAAATTTATTTCACGCGCGCACTCAGCTAAATTTTTTCCATTTACTAAAGCAGCTCTCCAATTAGTTAAATCACCTTCTGGATTATCATAATTTTCATAAAGATATTTTGTAACAACTAATTCCAAAACCGCATCGCCTAAAAATTCCATTCTTTCATTGTGTCCTAGTTCAAAAGATGAGTGTTCGTTAATATAAGAACGGTGAACTAAAGCTTGTTTTAAAATATCTTGATTTTTAAATTTTACATTGATTTGTTTTTCTAAATTTGAAATTTCTTTTTTCATAAATTATTCTAGCCAATATAAAGACAATTAATTATTTTTAATCTTTCATTTCTTCCCCATCATCATCAAGAATTTGACCTTTGTTCTCGCTGTTTTCTTTTTCAATTAATTCTTTTGTTTTTTTAAGTCCTAATTTTTGAACAAGATTTTGATAACTTGTTGAATTATCTTTTTCTAAAAATTTTAACAAGCGTCTTCGTTGTCCAATTTTTCTAAGCAAACCGCGACGAGATGAAAAATCTTTTTTGTGAGTTTGTAAATGTTTTGTAAGTTCTTTAATTTCGTGTGTTAAAATAGCAATTTGCACTTCACAAGATCCAGAATCATCTTTGTGAATTTGGAATTTTTTAATAACTTGTTCTTTTTTTTTCTTATTTAGCATATTTTTTATCACGATAATCCTAGATTTAGATTTTATTTTGCCTAAAACCAAGAATAGCGTTATTAATTTTTATATTTTTAATTTATCATAAAATTAAAATTCTTGCAAGTTTGTAAAAAATATTTTAAAATAAACTTAAATTTATTATTATATTTTGCCCTCGTAGTTCAACGGATAGAACAGGAGCCATAAACCATAAAGATTTATGGTAAACCATAAACCATAAAGATTTATGGAAAACCATAAACCATAAAGATTTATGGAAAACCATAAACCATAAAGATTTATGGTAAACCTTCTAAGCTAGTTATAGGGGTTTTTATCGTGCACCTTTATGGTGCATGGCGATTCCTTAAAGTTTATGTACTTTACTTATTTATTATTGTTATCAAACAATAAAATATATGCGGGATACACTAATGATTTACAAAGGAGATTTAAAGAACATTATTTAGGAAAAGTAGACTCAACAAAAAGTTATCATCCATTAAAATTAATATTTTATGAAATGTTTTTAAATAAAAAAGATGCAGAAAGAAGAGAAAAATATTTTAAAACTGACAAAGGCAAAAAGATGATTAAGGTGATGTTAAGGGAGTATTTTTTAAATTTATAAACTTAGATTTATTATTATTTTGCCCTCGTAGTTCAACGGATAGAACACTAGCCTTCTAAGCTAGTTATAGGGGTTCGATTCCTCTCGAGGGTACCAGATTTAAGTTTTAGGTTTAATAATTTTATGCTCATTACTTGGCTTATTGTTTTAGTTGCTAGTTTGTATGTTTTAACAAAGGCAGCTGATAAATTTACTGACACTGCGGAAAAAATCGGCACAATTTTTAAAATGCCTAGTTTTGTAGTTGGTATTTTATTTGTTGCTTTAGGAACTTCTGCGCCAGAACTCGCTACTTCAATTTTTGGTGTTATTAAAGGCGAAGCTGGAATTTTAGCTGGAAATGTAACCGGTTCAGTTATCGCTAATATTTTATTAGGTCTTGGTTTGGTTGTTGTTATTACAAGAAAAACAGCAAAATTTAATTGGGACAGTGTTGCGAATGATATGGCTTTTTTATTGGGCGCTGGAATTTTATTAGCTTTAACTATTTATGATGGTTTTTTCGGATTTTTTGAAGCAATAATATTTTTATTAGCTTACGGAATTTATGTAGTTTATAGCTTAAGAATTAGAAAAATGAATAGAAAAGAAATTCGTGAAGATTTGCATAAAGAAATTAAATCAAAACTTAAAGAAGATTTTAAAAAATCAAGTCAAGACAAAGAAAAAACAAAGCCTCATAAAAAAGAATTAATAAAATTAATTTTGATTTTTATAATAAGTTTAGGTTTTTTAATTTTAGCTGCGAAATTTACTGTTGATTCTTTAATTGAAATTGCTGGTTTTATTGGTTTAGGGACTTCTGTTTTAGCTACAAGTATTGTGGCAATTGGAACTTCTTTGCCAGAGATTTCAGTTGCTGTTGCTTCTGCTAAAAAAGGAAATTTTGATTTAGTGTTAGGAAATATAATGGGTTCAAATATTTTTAATATTTTTGTTGTTTTTGGAACAATTGGTTTATTTACAACTATTTCAATTCCGTCTCAAATTATTTATCTTGTTTTACCTGTTTTAGGCGGGGTGATTTTAGTTCAATGGTTAGTAACAATTGATAAAAAAATTACAATTACTGAAGGTCTTTTAATGACGATTTTATATATTACTTTTATTGCTAAGTTGTTTAACTTTTTTTAGCTAAAAATATGCAAGATCAAAAAATACAAAATTTAATTAAAAAAGAAGAAAAACGACAACAAGAAAAACTGGTGCTGATTGCGTCTGAAAATTACACTTCAAAAGCTGTGCGTTCAGCATTGTCTTCTGTTTTAACTCATAAATATTCAGAAGGCGAGCCAGGAAAAAGATATTATCAAGGAAATGAATTTGTTGATCAAATTGAATTATTAGCTTGTGAAAGAGCTTTAAAAGTTTTTAATTTAAATAATAAAAAATGGCACGCAAATGTAAAAGCTGTTTCAGCTAGTATCTCTAATTTAGCTGTAATTTCTGGTTTGCTTGACCCAGGACAAAAAATTTTATCAATGGATTTAACTCACGGCGGACATCTTTCTCACGGCTGGAAATCTCCTTCTGGCAAACCAATTTCTTTTATTTCAAAAATATTTAAAACTGTTTATTATAAAGTTGAAAAAGATACACAAATTTTTGATTATAATAAAATTTTAAAATTAGCTAAAAAAGAAAAACCACAACTAATTATTTCTGGCGGTACTGCTTACGCGCGAGAAATTAATTACAAAAAAATGTCAGAAATCGCGCATTCTGTTGGGGCGTATTATTTGGCGGATGTTGCGCACGAGGCTGGATTAATTGCTGGAAAAGTTTTAAAATCTCCTTTTCCTTTTGCTGATGTTGTTACAATGTCAACGCAAAAAACTTTACGCGGACCAAGAGGCGCGATTATTGTTTGTCGTAAGGGTTGGCTCCATGCTCCTGCGTGGGGCCACAGTGTAAAATTGCAACAAGCAGGCTACAACCAGGAGGTTGGAGTCAACATTGCTAATAAAATTGATCGAGCGATTTTCCCAGGTTTAATGGGTGGACCGTGCGATAATGTAATTGCTTCTGTTGCAGTTTGTTTGCAAGAAGCTTTGTCTTCCAAATTTAAAATTTATGCAAAACAAGTTATAAAAAACGCGAAAGTTTTAGCAAAAGAATTACAGAAATATAAATTTAATATTGTGTCTGGTGGAACTGACAAACATTTAATTTTAATTGATTTGCGGAATTTGAGTTGGCTCCATCGCTCACGCGTGGAGCCATCTTGTTCAAAGCAACAAATAGGCTCCACCCAAGAGAGTGGAGCCAACCTCATCATCAACGGACACGATGCGTCTGTTCTTTTAGACAAAGCTGGTTTGGTTTTAAATAAAAACACTGTGCCTTTTGAAACTAATTCTCCAATGAAACCATCTGGGATTCGTCTTGGCACACCAGCAGTTACAACAAGAGGGATGAAAGAAAAAGAAATGAAGCAAATCGCTCTTTGGATAAAGCAAGTTTTAATTGAGAAAAGAAAACCAGAAGAAGTTTTGAAAGAGGTTAAAAAATTAACTGGTCAAAAAAAGTTTAAAATTGAATTATGAATTATGAATAAAGAATTATGAATATTTATTTAAAAATTTATGAAAAAAAGTCAAGATATAATTTTAAACGGTTCTGCACAAGCCAAAAAGATTTTAAAAAATCAAAAATCAAAAATCAAAAATCAAAAGTCTAAAATTTGTTTAGTTGTTATTTTAATTGGCAAAAATCCTGCTTCGCAAGTTTATATTAAAATTAAAGAAAGACGCGCAAAAGAAATTGGGGTTAATTTTAAAAAATATTTATTACCAGCTTCTGTATCAGAAAAAAAAGTTTTAGATTTAATAAATAAATTAAATAACAATGAAAATATTCATGGAATTTTAGTTCAGCTTCCTTTACCTAAAAAATTTAATACACAAAAAATTATTCAAAAAATAAATCCAGAAAAAGATGTGGATGGATTATTAACCACCCCCAGCCCCTCCTTGAAAAGGAGGGGAGTAATTTCGCCTACCATACAATCCATTTTGTGTCTTATTAAAATTTCTAATAAAAAATTAGCTGGCAAAAAAGCAATAATTTTGGCTAATAGTTTGGAATTTGCAAAACCTTTAAAAAAAGAACTGGAAGAGAAAAGAATTAAAGTGCGAATTTTGTTAAAATCCAAAATTACGAATTACGAATTACGAATTACGAATTACGATATTATAATTATTGCTTTTGGCGAAAGACACTGGCTAAAACCAGAAATGATTAAAAAAAATGCAGTTGTAATTGATGTTGGAATAAATCGCGACAACACCGTAAAATCGCTTCGCTCACACGGGGCGAGAAATTCTAAAAAAATTTTTGGTGATGTTCACCCAGATTGTTTTAAAAAATCAAAATATATTTCTCCGGTTCCTGGTGGAGTTGGTCCTTTAACTGTTGCGTTTTTGTTTAAGAATTTAGTTAAATTAGTGAGTAAAAAATAAAAACATAAAATTTAAGGGACCAAATTTAAAACCAAAAACAGTCCCGAGTACTCGGGACTGTTTTTAAAAAAATATTAATTATTTTTTATTGATTTAAAATTTCATCAATAATTTGTTTTATATTTTCATAAGGAACAGCGCCAGGAACAATTTCGTTATTAATAAAATTTGATGGTGTTCCGCGAACGCCAGATTCAACGCCTAAATTATAATCCGCTAAAATCTTTTCTGTAAATTTATCACTAACAACACAATTTTTATAATCATCAACATTTAAATTTAAATCTTGCGCGAATTTATCAAAACTTTCAGCTGTTAAAGTTTCTTGATTTGAAAGAATTAAATCAGACATTTCCCAAAATTTTCCTTGTTCACCAGCGCACTCACTTGCGATTGCCCCAGGCATTCCTAAAGGATGAGACGAAATTGGAAATTGTTTGTAGACCCAAGCAATTTTGTCCCCGTATTCTTTAATAATTTGGTGCATTGTAATATGAAAATTAGAACAATAAGGACACTGAAAATCTGAAAATTCAAAAATTTTAACAGGAGCGTCTTTGTTTCCTAAAAAATGATCGTTTTCATTAATTTTTAAATCAACTACTGGAACTTCTGGGTTTTGTTCCCCAGCAACTTGCTGTGTGTTTGGATTGTCTTGGTTTTGATTGTCGTTGTTGTCTAATTTTCCAGCAGTAAGACCAAAACCAATTAATGAAATTACCGCAACACCAATGATTAAACCAAAAAAGAAATTTAATTTAGGTGATTCAGTAATAAATTTTGTTTGTTTTTTTTCAAAAGGCATATTTTTTTATCCGCCTCCGCCACTAAAAAATCCTACTGGACTACGGCGGATAAACTCTTAATGTTAAAAAAACACAGGAGCTTGCTCACCGAAGCAACAAAGGATCGCTAGAGAACGAAGGAGGGTAAATGATTAATTAATATTTAATATTTCACTTAATTTATTTTTTTGAAAGCCAACCATTATTTCTTCTTTTCCATCTTTTTCAATAATAATTACAGGCACGCCTTGCTGTCCGGTTTTTTCAATCATTTTTTTATGAGTTTCTTCATCTTTCCCAACATCAATTTCCGTGTAGTTAATTTTGTTTTTATCTAAAAAATGTTTTGCTAATTTGCAATATCCACAGAATTGTGTAGAATAAATAGTGATTGTGGTTTGCATAAATTTTGTTGTTGATTATTTAAAAATATGTTATCCTTAGATTAACACACTTAAAAAAATAACGCAAATTTGATTTTTTTTAAATAGTTTTGTATAATTAAAAAAGTATTAAATATAAAAATATGAGTAAAATAAGAATACCAGATTATCATAAAGATAAAAGAATAGAATTATTAAAAAAAGCAGGATTATTAAATCCCGAATTAGTTTATTCAACTGATAATCAGAGTCCTTATGAAACAAAGAAAAAGTTTGATATAAAAAATAAAGAAGAGTTGGAAAAAAATATAGCAGAAAAAAAACAAAAAGAATTTTCTGAACATTTTAAAGGTGCTCGTGGAGAAGTTTGGAAAAAACAATAATTTAATTTTTAACTAAAACCTAATTAATTTTATTTTTTAGGTTTTTAAAAGGATAAAAAATATGGGTTTTTTTAATGAAGTTAAAAAAATGATATTTTCAAATAATATTGAGAAAGATGAAAACACAAGTCAAAAAGTAGAAGTT